>Ga0209064_1000398_pt1 | contig 99484 bp, 81 predicted proteins | sample Inofromicrocosms_FD_187498 | JGI IMG/M metagenome (GOLD analysis project Ga0209064, IMG submission 187498) | Mouse cecum microbial communities from Vienna, Austria - Inoculum for glucosamine and mucus D2O microcosms (SPAdes) (version 2) | ecosystem: Host-associated > Mammals > Digestive system >...
TTCGGTCATTGACCTTAGTCAACTCCCTTCACCCTCACCCTCAGGCTCCTACCATCTGAACCATTCTGACAGCACCCTCTCCATCCGGATGCCAAAAAGGCGTTGGTCGAATTTCGACACAACGCCGTTTTTTCATGATTATTAACGCGAATAAACAGCGTATCTTTCGGTTTGATTCCTATTTATAGCTATCTTTGGCTCTGCCTTAGATACTCACGCTTGGCAAAGCCAAAATTTATTTGGCTTCGCTCCCGGCTAATCCGTATCTTTGTGGAAAATACGATGCCATGGAAAATGAAGAGAAAAGGAGCTGGTGGGGCAGGATGGGGCTGTTGCCGAAGATTCTGATAGCGATAGCGCTTGGAATCGGTGCGGGATATGTGTGCCCGATGTGGGGGGCGAGGCTTATGGCCACGTTCAATGCGGTTTTCAGCCAGTTTCTCGGCTTCTGTATCCCGCTTATCATTTTGGGCTTCGTTGCCCCGGCTATAGCCGATATAGGGGCGAAAGCGGGGAAGATGCTGGTGATAACCGCTCTGTTGGCATATGGTTTCACATTGTTTGCCGGATTCCTTTCGTATTTTACCGGAGTTCTGTTCTTCCCGGAGATGATTGAACCTGCCGGATATGTTGCAGCCACGTCAACAGCTTTGCATCCACAGCCATATTTCGCTATTCCGATGCCTCCGCTTATGGGGGTGATGACGGCTTTGGTGACTGCGTTTGTGGTCGGCTTGGGATGTGCTTTCCTCCCGAAAGGGGTTCTTAAAAGCGGCCTCGACGAATTCCGGATGATAGTGACGATGGTAATAGAGAAGGTGATAATTCCTTTGCTGCCGATTTATATATTCGGCATTTTCCTGAATATGACAGTCACGGGGGAAGTAGGGTCGATCGTCGGCACATTCATAAAGATAATAGCTGTGATTTTCGCGCTCCACGTGTTTGTGTTGGTGTTTCAGTATTGTGTTGCAGCGCCTTTCTCGTCAGGTAGCCGGAATCCGTTGAAACTGCTTTGGACTATGATGCCGGCTTATTTCACCGCGCTGGGCACCCAGTCGTCGGCTGCAACGATTCCGGTTACGCTTGAACGTGCGGTGGCTATGGGGGTCAACAAGGATGTGGCAGGATTCACAGTGCCGTTGTGCGCAACAATCCATATGTCGGGCAGCACTCTGAAGTTGGTGGCATGTGCGTTGGCGCTTATGATTGCCCATGGTATGCCCTATGATTTCGGCATGTTTGCCGGGTTTATCGCCATGTTGGGGATAACTATCATTGCCGCTCCGGGAGTGCCTGGTGGTGCGGTTATGGCAGCCTTGGGGTTGTTCACTTCCATGCTCGGTTTCACCGAAGCCGATTGTGCTCTGATAATAGCCCTTTACATAGCTATGGACAGCTTCGGCACAGCCTGTAACGTTACCGGCGACGGCGCAATCGCAATCATAGTGGGCAAGCTGGTCAAACCTGATAATTTAAAAGGTTGATAATCTGAAATTAAATGGCTAATAAAAGCCATAAAAATCCATCAAAGGCCAATAAAGGCCGGCCGGAGAGGGGAACTTCATGATTGTTGCCCATTTATTGCTGCGTTTTAGGGCTTTTAAAGGCCTTTTAAATCTTCAATTAGCTTTATTGCCTGGGTTGGTTGAGCATGGCCAGGAATTCATCTTCTGAGAGGAGGGGGATGCCGAGGGTGGCGGCTTTTTCGCGTTTGGCGGGGCCCATGTTCTCGCCGGCGAGGATATAGTCGGTTTTCTTTGAGATTGAACCTGCGTTTTTGCCGCCGTTACGCTCGATGAGTTCTTTGTATTCCTCGCGTGAATGGAGGGTGAATGTGCCGCTGATTACGAATGTTCTGCCACCGAGAAGGTCGGTAAGGTCTTCGTGTGATTTCTCTTCCATGCTCATCTGCAGCCCTGCGGTTTTGAGGCGTTCCACAATGGCGCGGTTTTCCGTATTGGAGAAATATTCCACTATGCTTTCGGCGATTCTGGGGCCGATGTCTTTCACGGCTGCCAGTTGGGGGGCCGATGCCGCCATCAGCCGGTCTATGTCGGGGAATGCTTTGGCTACTTTTTTCGCTACGGTGTCGCCTACGAATGGTATCGACAGGGCGTAAATTACCCTGTCATAGGGCACTGAGCGGGAGGCTTCGAGGCCTTCGATAACGCGGTCGGCACTTCGGGGCCCGAAGCCGTCGAGTTTGAGGAGCTGCTCTCTGCGCAGGTCGTAGAGGTCGGCGATGTTTCTGACGAGGCCTGTTGCGAACAGCTGTTGGGCGGTTTCTTCGCCAACGCCGTCGATATTCATCATTTTACGCCCTACGAAATGCTCTACGCGGCCGGCAATCTGTGGCGGGCATCCGAATTTGTTGGGGCATTGCCATGATGCTTCCCCTTCGACGCGCACCAGCGGAGTGCCGCAGGCGGGGCAGTGGCTGACGAATCCGACAGGTTCCGCGCCGGGTTGCCGCCCGTTTTCATCGACGCCTGTGATTTTGGGTATGATTTCCCCCCCCTTTTCAACATACAGCAAATCGTGTTGGTGGATTCCGAGGGCTTTTATTATGTCTTCATTATGGAGCGACGCCCGTTTCACGATTGTGCCGGAGAGCAGCACCGGCTCGAGGTTGGCCACCGGAGTGATGATGCCCATGCGGCCTACTTCAAACGATACGAATCTCAGACGGGTAACCGCCCGTTCTGCCGGGAATTTATATGCTATGGCCCATCGTGGGGATTTGGCAGTGAAACCGAGGTTAAGCTGCTGGCGCATGGAGTTGACTTTGAACACCAGGCCGTCGGTGGCCACCGGCAGGTTGCGGCGCTCCGTATCCCAATGGCGTATGAAGTTATCAACCTCTTCGAGCGAATTTAGAAGAGTCATTATTCCGGAAACTTTGAATCCCCAGCTGCGGGCGGCAACCATGTTGTCGTAGTGGTTGTCGGCCGGTAGTTCAGGCCCGAGCAGGTAATAAAAATATGCATCGAGTCCGCGGCGCGCTACTTCTCGTGAGTTGAGGGTCTTGAGTGTTCCGGCGGCGGCGTTGCGTGGATTGGCAAAAAGCGGTTCTTCATTAAATTCGCGTTCCTTGTTCAGCTTGTCGAAAGCCTCCCAGGGCAGAAGTATCTCGCCACGTATTTCAAAAAAGTCGGGCCATCCCTCCCCTTGCAGTTCAAGGGGGATGCTGCGTATGGTTTTTATGTTGTCGGTGACCACATCGCCACGCTCTCCGTCGCCACGGGTGACGGCGCGCACCAACCGTCCATGCTCATAGATGAGTGATATTGATGTGCCGTCGAATTTCATCTCTCCGACAACCGAAAACGATTCGCCGCCGAGTGCGGCGCGCACTCGTCCGAACCATTCGTCGACTTCTTCTATCGAATAGGTGTTTGACAGCGACAGCATGGGGTGGATGTGGGTGGTCTGCTCGAAACTTGATGTCAGGTCGCTTCCCACCCGCTGTGTCGGCGACAATGGATCTGCCATTTCAGGATGTTCGGCTTCGAGGGCTTCGAGTTCTTTGAGCATGAAGTCGAACTCTCGGTCGGAAATCTCCGGAGAGTTCAGCACATAATAGTTATGGTTGTGGCGGTTGAGTTCCTGGCGAAGCTGCAGGATTCGTTGGCGGGGTTCGGTTGACATATGTTCTGCCTGTGGAAGGGATTGGTGGATATGGGTTATTCGGCGGCCATCTTCAGATGGTTCAGGGCACGGAGCAGGTTGCAGAGGGTGGCGCTCCAGTATGCCCGGAAATCGTCGCGCACGCTGAGAATGGCAACTCCGACAGTCTGGTCTGTGGCGTCGCGTATTGTGCTGATGAAGTTGAATAGAACCTGGAAGATGTCGGCCAGCCCTTCGGCGATGCTTGCTGCCACCGGGGTGTCGGAATATTTCATGTCTTCTTCAAACACTTCGAGGTAAATGTCGTCTTCGCCGAACAGTGATTCCATATTGCGGCGCACGGCTTCGTAATAGTCTTCGTCGAGGGTGTTGTCGAGATACGGCTCGTCTTCGTCTGTAAGGTCGGTTTTAAGGTCGGTGGCGGCGATGTAGATGCGTGGCAGCAGACGCAACATGTTGTTGATGAAATCGCTGCGATCTGCTTCGCGGGCGTTTTCCACGCTCATGCAGTATTCGTTACACAGGCCGATGAATGCGATTGAATTCGTATTAAGTGTAGTGTCCATGATTATGTCAGTAGATTAACGTGCCGGGTAGGGAGATTTTCAGCGAGTGTATAGCCCCCGCTGTGAGATATATTCTATTACTGCGTGGGGGAGCAATTTGTTCACCGGCTTGTGTCCTTTGAGAAGATTGCGTATTTCGGTGCTCGAAACCGGGAATTCGGGCAGTCCGGTGATTGCTTGCGGGCAGTCGTAGCCCGGACGCGGATAGACAACCGGGTTGTAATCGCGCATTATTTCCGCGTGGTCTTTCCACCGGTCGAACACCAGCATGTTGTCGGCGCCTATAATGAGCCTGAAACGGTTTCGGGGATATTGCCGTGAGAGTGCCCGCAGGGTGTTGATGGTGTATGACGGGCGCGGTAGCGACAGTTCTATGTCGCATACTTCCAGGCCCTTGATGCCATTGGTGGCAAGCCGGAGCATTGCGAGCCGGTCGGCGTCGTCGACCAGCTCTTCTGGATGGTCTTTCAACGGGTTCTGAGGCGAAAGGCTCAACCACACTTCGTCGACAATTCCACGTTCCACAATAGCTTTTGCCAGGGCTATATGGCCGTTGTGGACTGGATTGAACGAGCCCCCGAAAATCCCTGCGGTCATTTCCCTATGAAGTCTGCCATCAGCGATTCCACCCGGCCTATTGCCTCTGCAAGGGTGTCGTTGACAACCACATGGTCATATTCCGGCTGGAAAGTGAGCTCATATTCCGCACGGCCTACGCGCTGTTCGATTTCTTCGTCGGTGTCGGATCCTCGCCCTTTCAGGCGGTTGCGCAGCTCGGGGATGCTTGGGGGCGCGATGAATATGCTCATGGCATCGCTGCCGAACAGTTTTTTTACGTTGACGCCTCCTTTGACGTCGATATCGAGAATCACATTATGGCCTTCGTTGACGCGGTTCTGGATTTCACTGCGGAGAGTGCCGTAGTAGCGGCCGGGATAGACCTGCTCATATTCCACGAATGCGCCTTCGGCGATCAGGTCTTTAAACTGCTGGTCGGTCAGGAAGTGATAACTGACGCCGTCGATTTCGCCGGGGCGTGGTTTGCGGTTTGTGGCCGACACGGAAAACTGCAGGTCGAGTTCTCCCCGATCCATGATGTCGCCAATTATGGTTGATTTGCCGCACCCTGAGGGGGCTGAGATGATGATGAGTTTGCCTTTGTTCATGAGAATTGAGGGTTAGTGTTGGAGGTTGGGAATGGTGGCTACATTACGTTGAGCACCTGTTCTTTGATCTGCTCGAGTTCGTCTTTCATTTTCACCACGAGAATCTGCATCTCGGCATGGTTGCTTTTAGAACCCATGGTGTTGATTTCACGCCCCATTTCCTGCGATATGAAGCCGAGTTTTTTCCCTTGGCTTCCTCCGGCAAGGAGAGTTTCCATGAAGTAGTCGAGATGCTGGCGCAGACGTTGTTTTTCTTCGTTTATGTCGAGCTTCTCTATGTAGAAAATCATTTCCTGCTCAAGACGCCCTTTGTCATAATCGACTTTGGGTATCGAGGCAAGCCCCTCTTCAATGCGCGTGCGGATTTTCACCAGACGCTCGTTTTCATAACGGGGCACTTCGTCTAACAGTTCAGAAATGCGGTTTATGCGCTCGGTGAAGAATTCCCGGAGTTTTTCCCCTTCGGCGGCCCGGTATTCCATCAGTTTTTGAGCTGCAGCTTCCACGGCTTGCAACACTGCCGCCCGCTCTTGGTCGTTGATTTCTGCCGGGGTCTCGCTGTGGATGGCGTCGGGGAAACGCATCAACACTGAATACCAGTCTTCCGGAACCGCTATCCCCAATTGCGAGGATGCCTCTTCTATCTGTTTCTTATGGCTTTCCAATGCCGGTATGTTAAGCTGCACTGAGGCATCTGCCGAAGTGGTTTCAACATAGAGGCACATCTCGACTTTGCCACGCTCAAGGTGTGAAGCTATGATGTTGCGCATGTCGAGTTCAATGGCCTTGAACCCTGTGGGCACGCGGCTCGACAGGTCGAGCTGCTTGCTGTTGAGCGATTTGATTTCGACTGTGAATTTCTTGTTCTGATATTCGACAACTGCGTTGCCGAACCCTGTCATGGATAATGTCATTTCTGATTAATCTATTTAAAGGCAAATTTAGCTAATTCCAATCGAAAGCCGTAAATTTGCATAGACTTTTTTATGATATTCCCAGCAAAAAGATGCCGACGATAATAAATATAGAGACTTCTACCGACGTTTGCTCGGTTGCCCTGACTTCAGAGGGCGCTATTCTGGAACATTTTGAGGCTTTTGACGGCCGCAACCACGCCACTTTGCTCAGTGGCTTCATAAAGGGGTGTCTCGACCATCTGAGGCGCCATGAAATGCGTCTCGACGCTGTGGGTGTGTCGCTTGGGCCGGGTAGTTACACTGGGCTACGCATCGGCCTGTCAGAGGCAAAGGGTCTGGCATATGCGCTCGATGTGCCTCTGATTGGTGTCGACACTTTGAAAACCATGGCTGTGTCGGTGATGTTCTCGCAGCCTGAGCTTGATGAGAATGTTATGTTCGCACCGATGATCGACGCCCGCCGCATGGAGGTCTATACGGCGGTCTATGACCTCGCTCTGAATGTTCTGGCAGATCCGTCCCCTCTGATTCTCGAACCGGATTCTTATGATAAATGGCTTGAACGCGGAGAGGTGTTGTTTTTCGGTAATGGCAGTGATAAAGCCCGTGACGTGCTCGCCCATAGGAATGCGCGGTTTGTTGACGATATCAAACCGTTGGCCGTTGACATGCTCGCCCTCTCAGACAAGGCATTCAGGGAGGGGCGTTTTCTTGACCTGGCCTATTCCGTTCCGACATATCTTAAAGATTTCCAGGCAACAAAGCCACGGAAATTATTTTGATTACCAATTGTTGACTATGCAGTGACGCATAATGGTGAAGTAGTGTGTTGCTATATTTGCCAATAGCCTGCGTGTTTGTTTTGCCATGTTTTACGATATAACAGGAGGGTGTGTCATAATGGCTCATCTGGGTCGTCGCCCGAGGGCTTCGGGTTCGGTCATTGACCTTAGTCAACTCCCTTCCCCCTCACCCTCAGGCTCCTACCATCTGAACCATTCTGACAGCACCCTCTCCATCCGGATGCAAAAAAGGCGTTGGTCGAATTTCGACACAGCGCCTGTTGTTTAAGGCCTGTATGGCCGGTTTCTGCTTGATGATTTCTTTGTGACCGTCAGGGTCAGTTGCCGAGTTCCGACAGGAATTTGATGCGCATAAGGCGGATTTCGTCTTCGCTGTATTCCGAGCCGAGTTCCTGGATTGCTTCTTCGAGAGAATCGGAGTCTGCCTCTTTGAAATATTCAAAGATGTCGTCCTGGTGGTCGTCGTCGATTACTTCATTGATGAAGTAGGTTATGTTTATTTTTGTGCCTGAGTAGACTATGGCTTCTATTTCGTCGAGGAGTTCGCCGAATTCCATGCATTTAGAGTTGGCGAGTTCGTCGAGGTCGATTTTGCGGTCTATGGCCTGTATGATTGATATTTTTATCCGGCTTTTGTTGGCTACCGAGCGCACACGCAGGTCTTCAGGGCGTTCTATTTCGTTTTCTTCCACATGGGTCTTGATGACCTTTATGAACTCTTCGCCGTAGCGTTTGGCTTTGCCGGCGCCTACCCCGGTGATGTTCTGGAGCTCTTCCATCGTTACCGGATAGGTGGTTGCCATTGCTTCGAGCGAGGGATCCTGGAATATGACGTAGGGTGGCAGGTTATAATGTTTGGCAATTTTTTTGCGGAGGTCTTTCAGGATGGAGTATAGCTCAGGGTCGACAGCGCATGAAGCTCCGCTTTTGATCGGGGTTTCCTCCTCTTCTTCACTGAAGTCGTTGTCTTCGACGATTTTGAATGCTGAAGGTTTCTTCAGGAATGATTTCCCTTTGGGGGTTATATGCACAAGCCCGAAATTTTCGATTTCCCGGTCGATGTAGCCCGCCAGTGTCGCCTGCCTGATAAGTGTGTTGAGGTAGCGGCGGTCGGCTTTCGGCAGGCAGCCGAAAACGTCGAGGGTGTCGTGGTGATATGATCGCACATCGTTGGTTTCGCGTCCGGTCACCACGTCGATTATGTGTTCTGCTTTAAACTTTTCTTTAAGGGCGGAGATTGTTTCCAATACCGCGCATAAATCATCTTTAGCGTCCACTTTCTTCTTAGGATTTAAACAGTTATCGCAGTTCCCACAGTTCTCGGCTGCGAAGTCTTCGCCGAAATAATGGAGCAATGTCTTGCGTCGGCATACCGAAGACTCGGCATAAGAGGCTGTCTCGTTGAGAAGCTGTTTGCCGATTTCCTGTTCAGTCACAGGTTTGCCTTGCATGAATTTTTCCATTTTCTTTAGGTCTTTGGCCGAGTAGAACGTCAGGCAGTGTCCTTCTCCTCCGTCACGGCCGGCGCGCCCGGTTTCCTGGTAGTAGCCTTCGAGCGATTTGGGCATGTCGTAGTGGATTACGTAGCGCACGTCGGGTTTGTCGATACCCATGCCGAAGGCTATGGTTGCCACAATCACGTCGACCTGTTCCAGCAGGAATGCGTCTTGGTTGGCCGAGCGGGTGGCTGCGTCCATTCCAGCATGATATGGGAGGGCCTTGATGTTGTTGATTTTCAACAGTTCTGCAAGTTCCTCCACTTTCTTGCGGCTGAGGCAGTAGATTATTCCTGAGCGTCCGTCGCGGTTTTTTATGAATTTGATTATATCGCGGTCGGTAGCCGGCGTTTTGGGGCGGATTTCGTAGAACAGGTTCTCGCGGTTGAACGAGGATTTGTAGACCACCGCATCTGCCATGCCGAGATTCTTCTGAATGTCGTGTTGCACTTTCGGTGTGGCGGTGGCGGTTAGAGCTATGACCGGACGGTTGGCGATTTCGTTGATTATCGGGCGTATGCGCCTGTATTCAGGGCGGAAATCGTGCCCCCATTCGGAGATGCAGTGGGCTTCGTCGACAGCGTAGAACGAGATGGGAACTGATTTTAAAAATTCAATGTTCTCTTCTTTGGTGAGAGATTCGGGCGCCACGTATAGCAGCTTTGTCTTGCCCGACAGGACATCGCTCTTCACCTGGTCGATCGCGCTCCGGTTGAGCGATGAGTTCAGGAAATGGGCAATGCCGTCGTCGGTGCTGAAGTTGCGCATGGCGTCAACTTGGTTCTTCATCAGCGCTATCAAAGGTGATACCACTATGGCTGTGCCTTCCATCAGCAAAGATGGCAACTGATAACAGAGCGATTTGCCACCGCCTGTGGGCATGAGGACGAACACGTCGTTCCCTCCCAGAAGCGAGAGCATTATTTGCTCCTGGTTGCCTTTGAATTTGTCAAACCCGAAGTGTAGTTTGAGGGCGTCGGTCAGTTGTTGCTTTGTTGTCATGGAAATCAGAGAGGTTAAAGTGGTTTTCCTTTATAGCCTTCAGAGGGTCAGTTGCCCGGCGATTGTATGAGGTCTTTGTTAAGCTCGTAATGCGATTGCTGGAGTTTCTCCAACACATATTCGGGCTTGACGGTGAATGTTTTTTTCGACGATGAGGGGAGCTCGAACATCGAATCGATCATAACGGTCTCAACGATGGCCCGCAGTCCGCGTGCGCCGAGTTTGTATTCTATTGCTTTGTCGACAATCATATCAAGCGCTTCCGGCTCGAATTTGAGTTTCACCCCGTCCATGGCAAACAGTTTCTCATACTGTTTTGTGATGGCGTTTTTCGGTTCGGTGAGCACCCTTCTGAGGGCATTGCGGTCGAGCGGGTCGAGGTGGGTTAGTATCGGCAGACGTCCGATTATTTCGGGTATCAGCCCGAATGACTTGAGGTCTTGCGGCGCCACATAGCTCAGGTAGTTGTCGCGGTTTACCCTTTTGCGTCCGGCATCGGTCGAGAAGCCTACAACATGGGTGTTGAGTCGTTGGGCGATTTTGCGCTCGATGCCGTCGAAAGCTCCTCCGCAGATGAAGAGGATGTTTTTTGTGTCGACCGGTATCATGCGTTGTTCGGGGTGTTTCCGTCCTCCCTGTGGTGGCACGTTGACCACCGACCCTTCAAGTAGTTTCAGCAGACCTTGCTGCACTCCTTCGCCGCTGACGTCGCGGGTGATTGAGGGGTTGTCGCCTTTGCGGGCGATTTTGTCGATTTCATCGATAAACACTATCCCTTTCTCTGCTTTGGCAACATCGTAGTCGGCCACCTGGAGCAGCCTTGTCAGCAGGCTTTCGATGTCTTCCCCCACATATCCGGCCTGGGTGAGCACCGTGGCGTCGACGATTGTGAAAGGCACTTCGAGCAACCGTGCGATTGTCTTGGCCAGCAGGGTTTTGCCTGTACCGGTGGGGCCTACGAGCACAATGTTGCTCTTTTCTATGTCAACATCGTCGCCGGCGGGTTGGGCAAGGCGTTTGTAATGGTTATAGACGGCCACGGAAAGATAGCGTTTCGCGCTTTCCTGCCCTATGACATATTGGTCGAGATACTCGCAGATTTCTTTCGGTTTGGGGATTTTGTTAAGCGCGGGGGTGTCGGAGTCTTTCTTCGCTCCTTTCCCTTTACCCATAGAGCCCCTGAAGTCTTCGAGGATTTCGTGGATTGAGTCGGCACATTCGGCACACAGGAACACGTCGGGTGTGATGCCCGAAGGAATCAGCACTTCCGACTGGGAGCCTGGGCGGCCGCAGAATGCGCATGTTTCAGTTTTTTTCTTTGCCATTGATTTTTTTGTGAAAGCCGGTCAGTGGGTGTGCGTTAATTTAGGAGATTGTCTAAAGTTTTAATGAGATTATCTGTTGATTTTCAGGTCTTTTTTGGCGAATTAAAAAATGGCTCTGAAAATCTTTTGGAAAATTTTCAGACAAACTCTGACACTCTCTGAGCCTTTTGGCTCGGGGTCAATGTTTGGCTTTTGTTAGAACTTCATCAATCATGCCGTAGGCCAGGGCTTCCTGTGCGGTCATCCAGTAATCGCGGTCGGAGTCTTGTTCTACTTTCTCAAAAGGCTGGCCGGAATGGTCGGCGATAATCTGGTAGAGTTCTTTTTTCAGTTTCTGGATTTCGCGGGCTGTTATTTCAATGTCGGAAGCCTGTCCTTGCGCACCTCCCATCGGCTGGTGGATCATCACCCGTGAATGGTTGAGGGCGAAGCGTTTCCCTTTTTGGCCGGCTACGAGCAGCACTGCGGCCATCGATGCGGCCATGCCGGTGCAGACTGTGGTGACGTCAGACGAGATATACTGCATTGTGTCGTAGATGCCTAACCCTGCATAGACCGAACCGCCGGGTGAGTTGATGTAGATGGTGACATCTTTGCCTGGGTCTGCTGCGTCGAGATAGAGCAGCTGGGCTTGTATTACGTTGGCGGTGTAGTCATTGACATCGGTGCCGAGGAAAATAACACGGTCCATCATCAGGCGTGAGAACACATCCATCTGGGCCACGTTGAGCTGGCGTTCCTCGATGATTGTCGGCGAAATGTAACTGGAGCGGATGGCAGCGGCGGCATTTGCAGCGGAGTACTGATCGAGTGCCATTCCGTTCATGCCCATATGTTTTACGGCATAGTTACGGAAGTCGTTGTTGAAGTGGTTCATATATGTCAAATAATTTTGTTCAGGAATTGGTAATCCAAAGATAATGCTTTTTGCATGAAAATGCCAAGAAATAATTAAAAAAATATGTCAATGCCTTATGGCGGTAATGCTTGTGTTGATTGTGGTTTTATTGTGGGATGGTTAATTGACGGCTAAATCAGAATGACTGACAATATCATCACCGGCATTGTTGCTGATATTGGAAACATTCTGTATGTTTGCAATGTCTGAAAGGGTTTTTAAGAATGTCTGAGATATTTGATGAAATAGGCTTGCTGTTTTTCAGGCATATAAAGGAGTTTGGTCTCTCTCAGGAGCAGCTGTGTGGTGAAGGTAGGGGTGTCTAAGAGATTGTCTGGAATCCAACAGGTTAACTGATGGAGTCGACGGCGGTTGTGTATTTGGGGAGGGATGAGGCCTTTTTGATGGCTTTGAAGGGTTTGTGGCCGATCTCAGGCTCAAGGTATTCCCAGAAGGGTTTGATTTTCATCAATATCTGGGCGTCGCCGCAGAGGGTGGAGCGGTAGTGCTCGAAAAGATTGCGGTGGAGTCGGAGCAGTTTTATGATTCGTTCCTCACGGCTCCACTGTCGCCCTTCGAGCCATTCGGCATGGAGTGATGGGCGTGCCAACAGACCGCGTCCGGCCATTACGCCTTCAAGAGTGGGGTAGCGGTCGGCTATGCGGTCTATGTCGTCTGGGTTGGCTATGTCGCCGTTGTAGACAATCGGATGACGCAGCTCCCGCGCCAGTGTTTCAAATTGTCCGATATGTAATTCCCCTCCATATTGCTGTGTGGCCACACGCGGATGCACTGTGACCCTTGTCAATGGCATGGAGTTGATAGTGTCGATTATGGCTGTCCATTCGTCGGGTTGTTCCACGCCGAGGCGCATTTTTATGGAAAAGGTCAATGTGGGGAATGAGGGCATCTCTTCGGCGACAGCTTTGAGCAGCGAGGGGTTGCGGAGCAATGCCGCACCTCGCCCATGCTTGACCTGCGGCGGGAATGGGCAGCCGAGATTCATGTCGAGGGTGGTGAATCCCAGTTGTGCTACGGCCTCTGCGATTAGCTTCCACTCGGTTATGTCGCGGAAGATTGCCTGTGGTATTACATTTAGCCCTTTTACTGTCTGCGGGTCGTTGACCCGCAGGTCGCGGCGGCGCACCTCACCCTTTTCCACCCTTATGAATGGGGTGGAATAGAAGTCGGCAGGGCCGTATGTGTCGCTGTGGAACCGGCAGAATATGCCTTCTGTGTGCCCTTGCATCGGGGCTGCGAAAAACTTCATTTGTGACAACCGGAATCAGAAGTTATATCCGAGAGTTATTGAGAACAGGTTGCGCCTGAGGTCGCGTGGCAGCATTTCGGTTGAGCTTTTCATATGGGTTAATCCCCATGCGCCTCCAAGCCCGAGATAATATGTCTGCCATGTAAGTCCGACACCGAAATTCCATTGGAAGTCGAGGGTCTTGAAACCGCCGGTTCCGAATATTCCGAAGGTTTCGGCTTCCTGTTCATGGGTAGGTACATACACGGCTTCGCGGTGATAGCGGGCGAGCAGGTTTATGTTGAGTTGCGGGCCGGTGTAGACATGCACTTTCACATCTTCGGCGAAGTCGAAGTGGTAGCCTACAATCATCGGAATCCTGAAGCCGAAGTTGCGTATGGTGCCGTCTTGCTGGTAGCTGAAATCTTTTTCGTCAATAATAGGCTGGTTATCCGGTCCGAGAACCGGGGTGCCGTCGGGATTTAGGTTAGGAATCTGCACTGTTGTGGTCTGCCAGCTCGAACAACCGAAATTGTTGAGAAACACCGACAGACCCGGTTCGAAATAAAGGTTCATCCATAGGGGGATGTTATAGACAACTCCGGCTGAGAATCCGGCCTTGTTGCTGTAGGCTCCGCCTCCGTTTGCTGCTGAAGAGATGTCGAGGGCTATGCGTGCGCCGAAATATGTTGTGTTGTCGGGATTGTCGAACATGTAGCTTGTGGCGCTTCTGGCTGTGGTGGTGCCGATAACCAGTGCCGTTGCCACGGCCATTGCTTTTAACGTTTTCATAATTTCTTGGTTAATGTTTATAGAACTGACTATACACCCCTTTCCATTAACGTATCCATCGGGTTGAATGTTGCACATTACCTTAGGAATAACCCCTATAGGCCAATTGTCGGGTAAAATCGCCTAATTGGGCAACTTCTGGTTAGTAGTCGTAGAGCAGCTCGAGGTCGTCGATGCAAAGTAGGCTTCCGACACCTCCGGTGAAGAAATCGCCGTATTTGCTGGCCGATGCCACGATTATGATGTAGCGTGGCACACGGTCGGTTGCCCTGTAGTCCAGCTCGATTTCAAACGGGATGTATTCGGGTATAGTCTGGTTGCTTTCAAAGTTGCCGTAGGCCACCACGTAGGAGCCGTTGGGGTCGAACATCTGCTGGTTTTTGGGGTTTGTGCGGATTTCCACCGGTTCGGGGGAATCAATCAATGCGATATAGACAGAGCAGATGTCTGGCTGACCCAGCAGGTCGGCATAGTCGGCTGTGGTGTTGCTGATGGGGGTGCTGTTATATTTGAGATAACCGCGCAGTTTGGTTGGGCGCTGGGTGAAGGGGCGTCCGAAACTGAGCACTCCGTTTGTTCCGTCGGTGCGCACATAAGTGCCTGTGAATATGTTGCCTGCAGCGAGTTTGCCGATTCCGAACACACTGGCGAATATGGTTTCGAGGCGGGCCGCCTGACCGGTGCCCGACGAAGTGTCGGTTGTAGGGGTTGAATTGCTTTCGCCTGCGATTGTAGCCCCTTTGTTTCCGGTATCCCAGAATGACTCACCGCCTTCAGGCCATGGATTCCATACTTTCCCGGCTTTGCTCCATTCGCTCAGCGATGAGTTTGGCACTTGCTCTATTGAGCCTGTTGTGAACTCAACGATTGCGCCCAGTTCCTCGTCGGAATATGCGCGGGCTTCGTAGGTGGTCTGCGGGTTGAGGTTGGTCAGGCGTGCATAGAATGAGCCTCCCGTCGAGGTTATCGCTGATTGTGGCGCTTTAATCCATTCGTCAGCGCCTTTGAGGCGGTATTCCACTCCGTTGTCGCGCCCTTCGATGGCAGTGCCGTAGATCCAGGCCACCTGCGTCCAGGCGTCGGCGCGTAGGGTTGCGACGTTTGACGTTGCTGTCTCGCCATAGATTGTCCACGTTTCTTCGCGGCCGAAGGAGCTTACGGTCACTTTGACCGGCTGTGTAAGGTCGATGGTCTCTCCGGCCAGTGCGGGGGTGGTTACGGTTATCGGCCGGCCGTCTTTCTCTCCTGCCGGGCCGAGCTTTATTTTTAGTACTTTCACCTTTTCAAGCCCTGAGGATTCAGGCACTGTCACAACCACGCGTCGGGCTGTCACATCGATGATTGTTGCCCCGATCTGGTTCTCTACGGTGAAATACCGCTCGATGGTCTGCACCCCCTGGAGAACCCAGTCGTATTCCTGATAGAGTTTCAGGGTGACGATGTAATATTTTGTCAGATTGACAGGTTTGTCGAGGTCGCCGTTCACGATCGAAGCCCCCTCGCTCAGCGAATAAGAAGTGATGTCAACGTTGCTGAGGTCGACGCTTTCATCGAATTTCATCACCACCATGCGGCCTGGCACGTCGATTTCCGCCGGGCTGAGAAGACCTTCGGCCTCGATTGCTGTTATGTCGGGCTGTATGCGCGGATAGGGGATGTCGTTTTTAAGGCATCCGTTTGTGAGCATCATCGCCGCCGTTGCCAGTGTGGCGGCTATTGCCCGGAATATGTTATGGAATCTATGGATAGTCATTCTGTCTGTATTGTGGCGGTCTGGTCTGATTGCCATGGTCAGATAAACACTGCCATGCCGAAATTTATGTTGAAAATGTTGAATCGGAAGTTGGCTCCGCTTGAAAACCGCGTGCCTTCGTCGACACCGTTGGTGCTTTGCCGCTCATGGTGGAGTTTCAGTCCGAATACGCCGAATGACACGTTGAAGCTCACATAGTCCATGATGAACACGCACACACCGGGGGAGAAGTTGAGCGAGGCGGTCATGGAGGCGGTTCGTGTGTCGCGGATATCCTCACCATAGTGGCGTTTGAACCGGGAGGAACCGGCGCCGAATGCGAGCTCAACCTCGTTGAATACTCCGAACCGGCGCCCGCGTCCCAGCCCTACGTAGTTTCGGTAGGCAATCGATGATGTGTAGGTTTTCGAATAATAGCTTACGTCGGAGAGTGAAAAGCTCATGTCGTCGCTTATGTCGAATGTCAGACCGGCAAGGTCGACCAGCTGACGTGAATAATTGAACTTGATGCCTATCGACTGGTTGTTGCTGAAAAAATAGGAAATCGAGGGTTGCAGGGAGTATGCTTTGATGTTGATGTTGAAGTTTTTCAGAATCGACAGCAGCTGGATGTCGTCGGTGTTGAACTCGCCATATGAGGCCATGAGCCCGAAGGACCACTGGCCTTTCGGCACGAACAGGAAGTTGAACAGCCCACGGTCATAGCGGCCGTAGTTTTTCTGCGGGATGATGATGCTCACAGTGTCTTCCCCGACAATCACACGCTCATGGAGCGAGGGGTCGTTGACGCTTGCCGAGTCAAGCAGTATTTTTTCTCCTTTGGCAAACCTCTCAAAGGGGTTTATTGATTCCACGAGGTTCTTGCCCGAGGCCGACAGTGCTGCCGTCAGGATAAGTATTGCTGTGGTTATTATGTTGAGTCGCTTTAACATTGTGTCATTGCTTGGGTTGAAGCCTGTCGTGGCGCTACAGGTAGAAAGCCACACCGAACATGATTGAGAAGAGGTTGACTTTGAAGTTGGCGCGTTTGCTGTCGCGGCCGGCCACATAAATCTGGTCGGTTGTGGCCTTGGTGCGGCTGTAGGAGAAACCGAGCACCCCCACATTTACCTCTATGGCCGAATAATTGTTGAGAAACATCACCATGCCGGGCGCAAGGCCTACGTTGATATTCCACGACCGCTCGAAAGTGCCTGTGAGGTCATCGCCACGACCGCTGCACAGTTTCGACTCCGATCCGCCGACCTGCAGCTGCACTTCGTTGAAGAAGCCGAAACGGCGGCTGCGCCCCAGGCTGATGTAGTTGCGGAACGCGGCCAATGCCGAATAGTTGTGTGATATGTTGTAGATTCCTTCGAGGGTGTAGTCTGTTTCCGAGTCTATGACAACGGTGGCGTTGTCTAAGCGGGTGCGGCTGCGTGAATATGCGAATTTGCCACCTGCCGCCAGATTGTCTTGGAAGCAGTAGAGGAGCATCGGGCTGACTTTGAATGTGTAGGTGTCGCCCGACATGTTTTCGATAATCAGGAATTGATATTTATCCTGGTTCGATTGGGAGTAGCTCACGCTGACACCTGTAATCCACTGCCCTTTAGGGATGAATGAAATCTGCTCCAGGCCGCGTTTGAATTCCACCTGGGCGGTTGCAGCCACCCATGCAGAGGCGAGGATTGCAAGAAATATAATTATGCGTCTAACCATTGAACTGTCTGTATACTGGGCCCACAACCGGGTTTCGTAGCGGATAACGCTTTGTAATCCATTAAATTGCCAATGGAATATGCAAGCCTTGGTTCACATGCACACGCATTGACAAAAATTTGCGTAAAGTTACGCTTTTTTCACCTTTCGTAAAAATCATAAACGTTAATTTTCTTAACTTCTGTGAACGGGGTTTACTTAACCACGGATGTTTATTACTATGGTGATGAAAAAATTGTATCTTTGCACAAAAAGCCGCCGTGGGGAAAGTGTTTTATAGTTGAACCGTTCTGTGGCGGCATGTTCCGATAACTAACAATATCAAAAAGAGATGAAAAAACTGGTTATATTAGTAACTGCCCTGATTGTTATGGCTTCTGTTCCGGCGGTTCAGGCTGCTCCGGATATCACTGATCTGTTGAAGGGCGCTTTAGGCGGAGGAAATTCAGGCGATGACAAGGGTGGCAACACGGCGCTATCCGGTCTGCAGGGGCTTGTTGAAGGATTGATTTCAAAAAGCAATCTGACTGAAGCCGATCTTGTGGGTTCGTGGAAGTATAACAAACCGGCTGTGGCCTTCAAAAGCTCTGATTTGCTGAAAAAGGCCGGTGGTGCGGCGGCATCGGGTGTGATTGTCGAGAAACTGTCGCCATATTATGACAAGGCCGGTATCAACAACCTGACAGCGGTGTTTAACAACGATGGCACTTTCAAGTTCCAGCTGAGACGTGGCGCTTTGTCGGGAACGTATGCCAAAGATGCTGACTCTGAAAACGGAGACTTTATATTCCAGTTCAAGGCTGCCGGCAAGATTCCGTTGGGACAATTCAAGGCTCATGTAGAGAAAGTCGGAAGTAAGATTACCATTACTTTCGACGCGTCAAAACTGATTACCCTTGTCAATTCTATAGCTTCGGTGTCGGGGCAGTCTACACTGAAGTCGGTGGCTTCGATGCTCAACTCCTACGACGGACTTAATTGCGGCTTCGAGCTGACAAAAGTCAAATAAACAGAAATACCGATGCCCGGGGAAGCAAGGAGGCATATTGTCGCACGTCAGTTTCAGAAAGTCCGTCATGGCTATCTGAGGCTGACGAGCCGTTTTATGGTTGTCATACGCAGTGTTGCCAAAGGTCTTGGAGTGGTTGCTGTGATTGCCTCGTTGGCTTGTCTGACGGCTTTGACGGTGCGTTTCGGTTTTGATCATGGCGACTATGAGCTACGCACTATAGACCGCATCATCACAGGGTGCAATATCGTTTTCCTGGTTAATATACTTTTTAACCTGGCTCTGAATTTCAAAGAAACCGTAAAGGATAGCCGCATAGTGAAGTGGGTGGTCGACATTGCAGTGCTGGTCACTATGTTTCCGCTGGTTTATCCCCATCCGGAATCGCCATGGATTCCTGTGCTGGAAAAGATTCTCTATAACCACCGGTTCATATATGCCATCCTGGCGGCATATGCGGCGGTGGATATTTCATATGGAGTGATGTCGGTGGTGGGCAAGCGCACCAACCCTTCGTTGCTGATGTCGGCGAGTTTCCTGTTTTTCATCCTGATAGGGTCGCTTGTACTGATGATGCCTAAATGCACTGTTTCAGGCATCGGTTTCATTGATTCTCTGTTTGTGTCGACTTCGGCGGTGTGTATCACCGGGTTGACAACTGTTGATGTGTCTCAGACGTTCACTCCCACTGGATTGGTGGTGCTGGCGGTTATGGTGCAGGCCGGAGGTCTTGGAGTTATGACCTTCACGAGTTTTTTCGCCCTGTTTTTCAGCGGCAACACGTCGATTTACAGCCAGCTGATGGTGAAAGACATGATTTATTCCAAAACCATCAATGCCCTGGTCCCTACATTGCTTTATATTCTTGGATTCACTCTATTCATCGAGGCGTTGGGGGCAGTGGGGTTCTTTTTGTGCATCCATGGCGAGATGGGCACGACCATTGAAGAAGAAATGGTTTTTGCTGCCTTCCATTCATTGTCGGCATTCTGCAATGCGGGCTTTTCGAATATCGAGGGAGGCCTCTCTAACCCTGTGTTGCTGAGATCGAACCAATGGGTATATATCGTTGCGAGTGTACTGATTTTTGCGGGAGGGATAGGTTTCCCGGTGTTGATGAATTTCAAGAGTGCGGTGGTGCGCCGGCTCCGATCGCTATGGTGCCGCATGTTCCGCAGGGGATGTTATTCTTCTCCGGCTCATATCTATGACCTTAACACTAAAATCGTGCTTGTGACAACGGCCTGGGTTGTGGCAGTCAGCTCTGTTCTGTTTTTCCTGTTTGAGTATGACAACGCCCTTTATGGTATGCCGCTGGGGCATAAGATAGTGCAGTCGTTGTTCAACAGTTTCGTGCCCCGCTCGTCGGGTTTTTCTTCGGTGAATCCTGCCGGTTTCCTCAACATCACATTGATTATGTTTGTTGTGCTGATGTGGATTGGCGGCGCGTCGCAGTCTACCGCCGGAGGTATAAAAATCAACACTCTCGCCACTATGCTGCTTAATCTGAAAGCGGTGATCTTAGGGCGTGAGCGAGTGACGGCTTTCCGCCGCACCCTGTCGGTGCCGTCGATTCGTCGCGCCCATGCCGTTATAGGGCTGTCGATTGTGGCCTATGTGTTTTTCGCTATGGTGCTTGTGGGGCTTGAACCGGAGCTGCCGACGCGCAGTCTGCTCTATGAGGCCGCATCGGCATTGTTTACAGTGGGTTCGTCGCTCGGCATTACCTCCCAACTATCCGTTGCATCAAAAATCCTGCTAAGTGTGGCGATGTTCCTCGGGCGTGTAGGCATAATCTCCCTGTTGGTGGGCATCGTTGGCAGCCATACCGACCCTCCTGCCAAATTCCCCACCGATAACATAATCATAAACTAACTTAGACACAAAACATCCAGTCATGCGCTACCTGATTATCGGACTCGGCATCTACGGCACCAATCTCGCAAAAGACCTCACAGACATGGGGCATGAGGTCATTGGAGCCGACAGCAGTGCCACTAAGGTCAATGCCATAAAAGATTATATTTCAACGGCCTATATACTCGATTCTACCGACGAGGCCTCCCTCGGGGTGTTGCCGTTGAAGAATGTGGATCTTGTCATTGTCGCCATCGGTGAAAATTTCGGTGCGAGCATCAAGACGGTGGCGTTGCTTCGCAAACTGGGAGTGCGCAGACTCTATGCACGTGCTATCGACGAACTCCATCGCGACATTCTCGAGGGTATGCGAGTCGAGCGTATAATCACTCCCGAGCAGCGCGCTGCCCACGACCTTGTTAACGAGCTTGCCCTGGGCACAAAGGTGGAGTCGTTGCGTGTGGACCGCGACAATTTCATTATCCGGTTCTCTACGCCCGACTATTTCCTGTCGATGACTTATTCCGACCTTGCCGATCCCGACAAAATGTTCGGGCTTAAGCTGGTTGCTGCCTCCCGTCCGGAGAAATCCGTCAACACCCTCGGCATAGATGCCACCCGCCTCCAGACCCTCGACCTTTCCGACACATCCCTCACCGTTTCCCCCGGCGATATCCTAACCTGCCTCGGTACCCCCAAATCCTACGCCATCCTCTGCCGGCATATGCAGAAGTAAACGGGGAAATTTTGACGACTTACTTATCATATGCTTTGCTCGATGGGCCAGACGAAGGCGCGGAGGCCGAGTTTGGGGGTGGCTTCATCCATGGAGCGGAGGGTGGAGAGGAGCGGGGCTACGCGGGTGTCGTCGACTATGGTGATTATGGCTGAGGCCATCGACGGCCAGGCGTGGCTGCCGTAGTGGGGCTCGCCGGTGTGGGTGCCGCGCCCTTGCACCTCTTTCCAGGCAGTGAACCCGCGGCAGTTGAGCTTGTCGAGCACGGTGATTATGCGCTCATAATAGGCCTGGTCGAATGTTATCAATATCGATTTCATTGTTATCGGTTGGAGGTTTTCAATCTTTTGGAGATTATTTGGCTGTTGCGGCTTTAGCTTTGGCTTTGCGCAGTTTGCGGCGCTGGTTCTTGACCCCTACATATGCGAAGATGCAGTAGAGCGTAGGCACGAACAGCAGGGTGAGTATGGTGGAGAAGGTCAGACCGCCGATTACGGCCACACCCATCGGGCGCCACATTTCAGAGCCTTGCCCTGTGCCTACGGCCATAGGTACCATGCCGAGGATGGTGGTCAGCGTGGTCATCACAACGGGGCGCAGACGTGAGCGGCCGCCGTCGATCACCGCCCGGCGTATCGACATGCCCCTCTCGCGGTTGAGCGAGATGTAGTCGATCAGCACTATGCCGTTTTTCACCACGATACCAATCAGCATGATTGCACCGATGAGCGACATCACATTGAGGTTATGGCCGGTGATGTAGAGCATGATGAACACTCCTGAGAAGGCGAAGAGCAGCGAGGTCATGATAATGCCGGGGTAGGTGTAGCTCTCGAACTGCGCGGCCATGACGATATACACAAGGATGATGATGAGCAGCGCCAGGGTCAGAAGGTCGCGGAATGAATCCTGCTGGTCTTCATAGCTTCCGGCAAGCTGGATGTTGATGCCTACAGGGATATCCATGTTATCGATGGCTTTCTGCGATTCATCGACAATCCGGCTCATCGGCACTCCGTCGGCAACGGTGCTCACAGTTATGATTCTTTCGCGGTCTTTGCGCTCGATAGTCGGGGGGGTGAACCTCTCGACTACTTTACCCACATCTTTCACTCTCACTGAATTCCCCTGGGGCGAATAGAGCAGAATGTTTTCGATATCCTCTAACGATGTGCGGTGTTCGGGGGCATACATCACTTTTATGTCGTATTCCTCTCCGTCTTCGCGGAACTGCGACGACAGAGCCCCGTTGATGCGGTTGCGCAGATATGTGGCTGCGGTCTGGAGGTTGAGCCCGTACATAGCCAGTTTCTCGCGGTCGAAATCCACCTGGTATTCAGGCTGGTAGTCTGAACGCGACACCCTCACGTCGGCAGCACCTTTTATGCCTCTGAGCACTCTGACGAGCCTTTGTGCCACCGAGTCGGTTTCCGCGAAATCGTAGCCGTAGATTTCATAATCGATTGTAGACTGGCCGCCCATGCCACCCATACCGCCGACATTCACCTGATATTTTGAGAACTCAGGATAATGTTCGAGGTCTTTACGCATCATAGCGGCGATTTCGGTGATTTTGCGCTCGCGGTCACCGGGGTCGCTCAGGCGCACGTTCATCGACACGATATGGGATCCGTTGTCGCTCAACGAACCGAAAACGTTGTCAGACGATGCCTGGCCGGTGGTGTAGTTAAGCACTTTTATTTCAGGATATTTGTCGCGCCATTCCTTGGCCAGGCGCGCAGTGGTTTCTTTGGCGATTTCCACACGTGTGCCGATTGGCAGCTCGAGGTTGACACGCAACCGGCCGTCGTCGGCAGTGGGGAAGAACTCTGTGCCAACCCGGCGCACAAGCCAGAGCGACCCGATGAATATGCCTATGCAGACCAGCACCGTCACTGTTTTATGGCTCACGACCTTGCCCAGCAAGCGGCCGTAGCCGTTGTCGAAAGCGTCGAGTCCGCGGTTGACCGGGGAGAAGAGCAGTGTGTAGATTTTGCCATGTTTGTTGTCTTTGCGGAGCAGCTGGCTGCAAAGCATAGGGGTGAGCGAGAGGGCGCACACTGTCGAGATAATCATCATTATGGTGACCATCCATCCCAGCTGGCGGAAAAGCACACCTGTCATGCCGGTCACGAGGGTGAGCGGGAAGAACACGGCAATCAGGGTAAGCGTTGACGCCACTACCGACACCGCGACCTCATTGGTTCCGTTGATGGCGGCCTGTTTCGGGTCGGCTCCACGCTCGATATGGGTGGTTACGTTCTCCAGCACGACTATGGCGTCGTCGACCACCATACCGATTGAAATCGACAGAGCCGACAGCGACACGATGTTGAGCGAATTGCCTGTAAGGGCCAGGTAGATGAACGACGCTATAAGCGAGATTGGGATGGTGATGGTGATGATGAGTGTCGCCCTCCAGCGGCCGAGGAATGCGAATACCACTATAATCACGAACAGCAGCGCGTAAAGCACCGTTTCCACCAGTGAATCGATGGTGTTGCGGATATTGTCGGAGGTGTCGACTATGATGTCGAGTTTCACGTCGGATGGTAGGCGGCGCTGCAGCGACGGGAGCATCTTCAACACCTGGTCTGAGATTTCAACCGAGTTTGCGCCTGACTGCTTCTGGATTACAATCATGGCGCCACGGCGTCCGTCGTTGAAAGTTTCCTGTGCCCGTTCTTCGAGTGAGTCGTCAACGCGGGCAACGTCGCTGAGGTAGATGTTGCGTCCGTCGCGCGAGCCGACCACGATTTTTTTCATCTGGTCGGCTGAGGTGAACTCGCCTTGTACGCGCAGCGAGTAGGTGTCGGAACCTATGTCGAAAGAGCCGCCGGGAATATTGCGGTTTTCGGCGGCGATTATCTGGGAGATGGTTTCAATCGACAGGTTGTAGGCTTCAAGCCTGTGAGGGTCGACATAGACATGTATCTCACGTTTGGGAGCACCGGAAATCGACACTGAACCGACTCCGGAGATTCGCGCCAGGGGGTTGACAACACCGTCGTCGAGAATCTTGTAAAGCCCAGGCATCGATTCGTCGGCTTGCACCGACAGCATCACGATGGGCACCATGTCGGAGCTGAATTTGAAGATTATCGGGGTCTCGGAGTTGTCGGGCAGCGCGCTGTTGACCATGTCGAGCTTGTCGCGTACGTCGTTGGTCAGCACATCGATGTCTTTGCCGTATTCAAATTCGAGGGTAATCAGCGAGATGTTCTCACGCGATTTCGATGTTATGTGCTTCAGGTCGTTGACGGCATTGAGGGCATTTTCCAACGGCCGGGTCACATTCTGTTCGATATCCTGTGCACTCGCTCCCTGATAGGTGGTCATGACCATGATTGTGTTGGTCTCCACATCGGGATAAAGGTCGATAGGGAGGGTCGACAGCGAGAAAAGGCCGAGGATGGCGACCGCCACGAAACATAGCGTGGTCATGATGGGCCGCTTGACGGCGCTGGCATATAGGCTCATACTATAACTGTTCTATATCCTGTAACTGTTCTATATGGTTTCTCGTAGGCTTATTTTTCAGCCAGTTCGACTTTGGCTCCGTTGGTCAGTCGCGATTGGCCTGCAATCACCACCTGCGCCCCGTTGTCGACTCCCGACAGCACCTCATAGGAGTTGTCGATGCGGCGTCCAAGCTGCACAAGGTTGTAACTCACCGTGCGGTCGTCGGGATGGTAGACATAGACATATCTGTTGCCTGAGCCGGGTTGTTTCACAACCGCCCGGTCGGGCACAACAACATGGTCGGCTTCGCCGAAACTGATTGTAACGCGGGCGAACATTCCCGGCACTATGTCTGAATCCGTGTTAGGCAGTGTTATTTCAACAGTGAAGGTGCGTGTGGCGGCATCGATTGTGGGGTGTATGAGATAGACTTTCCCTTTGAAACTGCGGTCGGGATAGACATCGGTGGTGACATCTACCTCCATGCCGTTGTGCACTTTCGAAAACTCGCTTTCAGAGACATTGACGATTACTTTCACCGGTTGCACCTGTTCGATGGTCAATATCGGCAATTGCCCCGTCATGTCGCCCGGGTCGTAGTTGCGGGCTGTCACTACTCCGGCGATGGGTGATGTAAGTATGGTGTTCTCGACCATATTGGCATACTGGCGTCGGGCAGCGTCGAGCTCGGTTTTCAACTGGTCTACGGCCTGGCGTGTGCCGCCGCCTATGTTGAGAAGCTCTACTGCGCGGTCATAGTCGCGCTCGGTGTTGTCGAGTCTGACTTTGAGCTGTTCGATGTTGACATCATCAAGCACCACCACTTTCTGCCCTGCGGCCACGTGGGCTCCAACGTCGACAAGAATCTGCTTTATGCGGTTGGGTGTCGAGGTGGAGATGTTGTTGGTCTTGAACGCTTCAACAGTGGCGGTGTATTCGCCGATTTGCGGCACGGAGGTTGAACGTACTTCCAGCACTTCAACTGTGGGGAGCTGATCTTCGTTTTTGTTGACCTGGCCGTTGCCGGGAGTCTCTTTCCCGCTGCAGGCTGTCAATGCGGCGGCAATCAGAATGGAGGTGATGATGTTATGTAGACGCATGATATGGTTTGTTTTCTTGGTGTGTAGTTGTGTTAACGCGCGGGCATGTAGGGGGTTACGTCGTAGGCGCCTACAAGCTGCTCGAGGTTGCTCGAGGCAACGAGGAAATTGTAGATTGACTGGTTGTAGGCCAGTCGCGAGCGGGTCAGGGCAAGTTCAGCATCGCGCAAATCGAGATATGAAGCTGCCCCGATTTCAAAACTGCGTTTCACTATGTCGTGGGCTGCGGTTGCCTGTCTGACACTTTCTGAACATGAGTCGATCTGCTTGACGTTGAGCTGTATGTTTTCAAACGCGAGGTCGACCTGCATGTTTATCGAGTTTACGAGGTTGTCGCGCTGCCATTGCATCTCGTCGACCTGGATTTTCGCTTGTTTAATGCGGCTGTAGCGTTGTCCGCCCTCGAATATGGGTAGCGACAGCGACAGACCTACCATCGAATATGGATTCCAGCGGAAATTCTTGAACGGCGACCCGTTGCTTGATGAAGTCCAGCTGTAGTTGGCCGTCAGGGCCAGGGTCGGGAACCATGCCATCCGTTGCACCGTCAGGGTGCGTGAGAGCATCTCTGTGCGTATGTCGAGCAGCCTCAGGTCGGAATTTCGGCTGATGTCGCGCGACATGGCCATTGTGCGGTCATACATGGTTTTCTCATAATCGGCGAGTGCCACGTCGGGTTTCACCTCGAAATAGTCGGATATGCCCATCAGAAGCAGCAGTTGCAGACGGGCCTGGCGGATGGTGATCTGTGCTTGAGTCAGTTCCGGCTCGATGTTGCGCATGGCCACCTGGGTGCGCAACACATCATATTGCGAGGCGGTTCCTGCTTCAAACTGGCGCTGGTAGAGGTCGGCTGTGAAACGCGCCATCTCCATGTTCTGCTCGATGACTTTATATGAGTCTTCAGCAAGCAGAAGGCCGTAGTAGGCGTTTTTTACCTGGTTTACGAGCGACTGGCGTGAACTGCGGGCCTGTTCGATGCTTTCGAGAATCTGCGAATCACTTAGCTTCAGCGATTTCCACAACTGAGGGGCAATCAGCGGCAGCGATGCCGAGAATCCGAGCTGGTAGCTGTTGTCAAGCCCCATCTTGATGCCGTCGTCGCGTTTGCCGCTGCCTGATGAGCCGCCGGCCCGCGATTTTATCTGTTGTGGTGTGCCGGTTCCATCTCCGTCGCCTTCGGTGGTGTCGTCGCCGGTTGAGCCTCCAAGCCCGGGCATTTTGAAACCGTCCATGTTCATGTAGGCCACCTGTTTGGCCAGTGCGCGGTTATACATGCCGCTGAAGCTGATATTAGGCAGCAGCTGGCCGATTACTTCTTTGCGTGAGAAGTCCAGGCGCTTGATTTCCATGTCGGCCACTTTGACAGTGGGGTTGTCGGTCAAAGCTATTTCCAGGCAGCGTTCGAGCGACATTACCACTTCTGGATATGCCTGGCCTGACGGGGTTCCCGGTTGAGTGCCGGTGGCTGTCTGAGCTGACGCCAGCGGGATTGCCGTGATGGCAAAGGCAAGCAATGTGATTTTGGTTCTTATTCCCATTATTCGGGTGTGTGTATGGTTTAGACAATCTCTTATTATCTGTAATCAGGTAATCAGTTCAGGAACAGGTGTTCCGACAGGGCTTTGAGGGCTTTAACCTTATCTTCTTTCTTTACCAGGAACGATATGTTGCGGTTCGACCCTCCGTAGGATATCATCCTCACCGGGATGTCGCGCAAGGCGTCGACAGCCTTGGCCTCGAACCCACGGTTGTGCCATTCCAGATCGCCTACAACGCAGATTATCACCATGTCGTAGTCGATTGTGACTGTTCCTATCTCTTTAAGTTCGTCGATAATATGCTCAAGTTTCAGCGGATTATCGATTGTTACGGATATTCCGACCTCGCTGGTGGCAATCATGTCGATGGGGCGGTGGTAGTTGTCGAAAATCTCGAATACCCGGTGGATGAATCCGGATGCCAGAAGCATCCGTGAAGATTTTATTTTTATTGCGATTACGTTATCTTTGGCTGCCACGGCTTTGATTGACCGTGAGTGCACTGTGTTGTAAATCAACGTGCCACGGGCTTCCGGTTCCATCGTGTTGAGCACCCTGATGGGTATGTTGTTCATTCGGGCGGGCATAACACATGTGGGATGCAGTATTTTTGCGCCGAAATAGGCCAGTTCGGCAGCTTCGTCGAAATGGAGTTCATGAACCGGCTCGGTCTGCTCCACAAACCTGGGGTCGTTGTTATGCATTCCGTCGATATCTGTCCAGATTTCGATCTCTTCGGCCAACAGGGCGCCACCTATCAGCGAGGCTGTCAGGTCGCTGCCGCCGCGTTGAAGGTTGTCGATTTCCCCTTTTGAGTTGCGGCAGATGAAGCCCTGGGTTATGAAGAGGTCGGCATCGGGATGGCTGTCGAGCATCGGTTGCAGGTGTTGGGCGATGTAGTCGCTGTCGGCCTCACCGTCTGTGTCGGTGCGCATGAATTCAAGCGCTGGAAGCCACACTGAGTTGAAGCCCTGCTCATGGAGATAAAGATCCATCAGCGTGGTCGACATAAGTTCCCCCTGTGCGAGAATCTCTTTCTCTTCTGTCACGGTGAATCCGTCGCGGGTGAACGACCGCAGATGATGGAAGAATTCCGACAGGCGCTCACGAGCGGCCGCCAGGTATTCCCCGCTGGCAAACAGCTCTTCCATCACAGTTGCATAACGCTTTTCGAGTGAGTTGATTATCTCCCTTGCGCCGTTGGTGTTGCCTTTATATAGATAATCTGCTATTTCAACAAGAGTGTTTGTTGTGCCCGACATTGCAGAGAGCACGATAATGTTTGTTCCGCGCCCTGTGATAAGGTTGGCAACCTCTTTGATGCGTCTGGCACTTCCGACCGAAGTGCCTCCGAATTTCAAAACCTTCATCTGATAGTCTGTTACCGTTAGTTTATGTAGTATACTGCTTTAGGATGTTTCAGGTTTATGATTGAACATCAATCTCTTCAAGTCGCTTGTCGGCGCAACGTATCACTCGCGATGGATATTGCTCAACAAGCTGCATGTTGTGTGTGGCCATCAGGACGGCAGTGCCCTGTGAAGCGATTTCCCTGAGATGGTGCACTATATGGTCGCCTGTGGCAGGGTCGAGATTGCCGGTGGGCTCATCGGCAAGGATGAGTTTAGGTTTGTTTAGCAGGGCGCGTGCTATGACGATGCGCTGTTGCTCTCCTCCCGACAGTTCATGGGGCATCTTGTAGCTCTTGGTGGCCATGCCGACCTGCCGGAGCACCTCTTCGATGCGGGTGTCTTTGGCATCGCGGTCTGTCCATCCGGTTGCGTCGAGCACGAATTTCAGATTGTCGTAGACGTTACGGTCGGTCAGAAGCTGGAAATCCTGGAACACTATACCTATCTGGCGCCGCAAAAGCGGTATCTGCTTGCGTTTTATGCCTACGAGGTCGATGTCCATCACCCGCGCGTCGCCTGTGAAAACCGGAATTTCGGCATACATCGACTTTAGCAGGCTTGATTTTCCACTGCCTACCTTTCCTATGAGGTAGACGAATTCGCCTTCCTCAAGCGAGAAATCAACATGCTTCAGCACCACCAGTTCTTTGCGGAGAATTTCCACGTTCCTGTAATCAACGACCTTCATCTTTTCAATGTTATAGGGATGATATTCCCGGGCCAATTCCCTTAAGCCCGATAATCAGCTTTTGAATCTTTAAATCACAAAGTTAGGCCATTAACCCCAATCAGCCCCCCCATCATCCTTCCATTAACGTAAATTTAACACACGCACCGGAATATGAAAAGAATATATTCAACAGATAAATGTTTTTTCATCTTGCGCAGGCGAACTGTTTTCAGAATGTTGTCGTCAATAAGGCCGTATCCGATGAGGTGGCGCGCTTGTCGGTTGTTCATTAAATGCATATTAACAGGAATTTCAGCTTGCCCAAAATGCTAATTTTGGATAAAAAGTGGGGCGGCAAATTGGTTTATCGGATTTTTAGGGTTAATTTTGCACCTTGAAATATAGTGATTAATCATAATAACAACATAAAAACAGTTCATTTTATGCAAGTTACGCTTGAAAAGGCCAACGACCTCGAGGGTCGTATCAAGGTCGAAGTAACCCAAAACGACTATCTCGACAAGGTTAACAAAGAACTTAAAGAAATAGGGCGCACCCGCGTCATACCCGGTTTCCGCAAAGGGCATGTGAGCATTGACCAGCTCCGTCGCCGTTTCGGCAGGGATGTAAAGAGCCATGTGCTCAACGAAGAGGTCTACCGCTCGGTTATTGATTTTATCCGCAATGAAAAGCTCGATATCCTCGGCGAACCGCTTCCGGTTGAGGTGAAGGAAATCAACCTCGATGACCAGGACTATACTTTTGAGTATGAAGTCGGTATGGCTCCGTCTCTCAATATCGAAATAAACAAAGACATGACTGTGCCGTTCTACACCATCGAGGTGTCGGAGCAGATGGCCAACGACCAGGATACCGCCCTGCGCGAGCGTTTCGGCGCACAGGTTCCGGGTGAAGAGGTAGATGCCAAGGCCTTGGTGAAAGGCGCTATCATGGAGCTTGACGCTGACGGTAATGTGAAGACTTCGGAAGACGCCATCCAGGTTGTCGACGGCATTGTTGCCCCGATGTATTTCACCGACAAAGACCAGGCGGCTCTTTTCCTGGGCAAGAAGGTCGGCGACAAGGTGGTTTTCAACCCCGCCGCAACATGCAACGGCAACGCTGCCGAAATGGCTTCCATGTTGCATGTTGATAAAGAAAAAGCTGCTGAAATCAAAGGCGATTTCGAAATGGCGATTTCTGAAATCATTGTGCTCAAACCTGCCGAACATGGTGAGGAATTCTACAAAGAGGTGTTCCCCGGCGCGACTTTCACAACCGAAGAGGAATATTACGCAGAACTGCGCAAGATGATTGCCGCCCAGCTAGCTCCCAACAGCGACCATCTCTTCAACCGTGACGCCCAGAAGCTGATTGTAGAGAAATTCGGAAACTTTGAATTACCCGCCGAATTCCTCAAGAAATGGCTTGTTGCCCGTAACGAGGAGCTTACTCCCGAGAATGTTGACGAGGAATACACCAAAATGGTTCCTTCAATCAAATGGGAACTTATCCGTGGCAAGATAGCTTCTAACCTCGACATCAAGGTTAATGAAGAGGATTTGCTCGGTTTCGCCAAAGGTATCGCTTATCAGCAGTTCGCCCAGTATGGCATGACCAACATGGACGACGAGACCCTCACCAATTATGCCCGCCGCATACTTGAGGATAAGAACTATGCCGGTCGTATCCGTGAGGATGTTGCCAACCGCAAGCTCTTCAACTCAATCAAGGCGCTTGTCAATCTCGAAGCCAAGACCGTCAGCCTCGATGAGTTCAAGGCTCTCGCGCAAGCCGAATAACTGAAGTTTATTGGAATTAATAAAAGGCGCATCATCTGCATCGGCAGGTGGTGCGTCTTGTCGTTATATGACCGGGTCATAAATTGAACCATGCTTGCAGCCACGGCGTTTCTAATGGAGTAATAAATGATGTTATGGTAAAGGGTGACAGCCGGGTGAACGGAAACGAGGGTGGGCTATTTCGTGGTAATCTGATGATTTTTGTGGCCACGCTATTTTTCGGTATAAACATTCCTGTGGCGAAAATGCTGATTCCGCAGTGGATGACGGCAATGGATTTGACTGTGTTCCGTGTGGTCGGCGGGTGTGTGCTGATGTGGCTGGCATCGCTGTTCGTGAAAACGGCCTCCATAAAACGGGGAGACTGGCTTCCTGTGGTTCTGGGTGGCGCTGTAGGGCTGTCGTCTTTTCTAATCCTTTTCAATGAGGCGCTCCGGTATGGCGATCCTATCGATGTGTCGATAATCATGACGCTTCCACCTGTGTTTGTGATGTTGATAGGGGCCGTTTTCCAGCACCGCCGCATCTCGCGTCTGGAAATCCTCGGGGTTGTTGTTGCCTTTGCCGGCGCACTTGCCATAATCCTTGCCGGCAGGGGAGGCGGCAAGGGGAGCGACAGGCTGTTGGGCGATATCCTGGCTTTGGCTTCCACGCTGTGCTATTCGTTCTATCTGGTGATTATCGAGAAGCCGTCGAAAAACTACCGGCCTGTCACTTTGCTTAAGTGGGTGTTCCTTTTTGCCACCGTGCCGGTGTTGGTGCTGCTTCCCGCGTTTCCTCATGCGGAAATTTTCCATCATTCCAATGATGTGGAGCCCTGGCTGCTGATAGGATTCGTGCTGCTGTGCCCGACATTCCTGGCTTATTTCCTGATTTCTCCTGCCACGAAGCTGATAGGGAGCGAATTGGTGTCAATCTACCAGTATCTGGTGCCTGTTGTGGCCACGGTTGCTTCCGTGGCTGTAGGGCTTGCAAGGCTGCATTGGATTCAGGTTGTGGCTATGGCGGTTATTATCGCCGGAATGGCGATGACGACGGTGGCAAAACACCGGAATTCTGCCGGGATATAGTTGATTTAGTGGGTTGTTTGCTTTCCGTTTTTTCCGTATCTTTGGCGCAGCCTTAGATACTCACGCCCGGCAAAGTTCAAATAAATTTGGCTTTGCTCCTGACTTATTCGTAGCTTTGCCTTATGCCTCGTTTTAACACTTTATATGACAGCCTGAACCTTGACGCCCTCAGACAACTATGTGTCAGGGAGGGCGTCTCCGCGCGATATGGCCGTGGGGATAAATTTTTGTCGGATGGTGAATGCTGCAGGAGGTTGGGTCTGATTGAGTCGGGCTATTTTAAATATGTTGTGGAGACCACCGACGGGAAGGAGGCTATATCCGGTTTTGTGTTCGGCGGGGAATTTGTTGCCGATTTCAGCAATTCGATTCTCGACCTGCCTACTCAGGTTAGTATTGTGGCAGGAGAGCGGTGTGTGGTGAAAGAGGTGGAAATCGATTCTGTTAAGGAGCTGTGTGCGGTAAATAATGCGGAATTGGAGCGTGCCATAATGCATACTATTTTCAGAACCATCTACACCCGTTTCCTCGACCTTTACCGCATGTCGCCCAAAGAGCGCTATGAAAAGCTGACAAAGGCACACCCGAAGCTGCTTCAGGATGTGCCTTTGCGTGAAGTTGCGTCTTATCTTCAGATTTCACCCATCCATTTGAGCCGAATCCGTCGGAATATGCTCAGACAGTAGGATGGGGCAGGTGTGTGGTCATTTTTTGTTATTCCCCTCAGAGCTATCGCCGTTTTCTTCCGGAGCGGATTCTTCTTCCTCCTCCTCATCATCGGCCAATCCTTTGCGGTCTTTGTCTTCTTCGGGGTCGTTGATCGGCTCATGGTCGCGGAGGTATTGGGCATAAAGGTCTAATATGATTGACGGGTTCTCAGCCAGCTCTTTGCGGTGCATCTTGGCATCTTTCCCCTTGTTGAAATATTGCTCTATAACCTTTTTCAATTCTGGAGCCTGCTTCTTCAGATAGTTGAGCAGGAGCGCGTTGCTGTGGTTGCCGTCGATAAACAATGAATAGGTGGCTTTTGCGCCGTTGAATTTCACTCCGATTACGGGCACATAGCGTATGCGCACGTTGCGGCCACCTTCCTGCACTGTTCCTGTCCATTTCAGGATTTTGCCGCAGTCGGTGCGGTTGAGTTCCTGGGCGAATCCCCGTTTGCATTTATGGGGTTTGAACATGGCGGGTGTGTTTATATATTCCGACACGAACACAGCCCCTTCGGGGAATGCCTCCGTAGCCTCGGTGAAGCGGTATTCCTTGACATCTTTCGCGCTGTAGCGCTTGGTCTCGCCCCCTTTGCGCTCTTTGCCTATGTTGATATACTGTTTTATAGTGCCGGTTTTTGAAAAGAAGTTTTTCAGGCCGGTTTTGAAGTCGTTGCGTAGGTAGCCGTCGACCGTGGAACCGTCGGCAAGGGTTACCACAACATGGTTAGATTCGGGGTTTTCATCCTCCTTGGCCGAAGCCGTTGTGACAGAGGCAAGGGCAATCGCTGTGTAAAGTAAAAATTTCAGTTTCATGGCCATGGTGTTTGGGGGTTGCTTTTGATAAATATGGATGTTTCGAGGTTTTTAGGATTAGGCTGGAGGTTTATCGTGAGGGGCGGTATTTGCCGAGCATCCTGAGTGTGACGGTTCTGGTGGCGCGGCTGCCGAGGATTTCCTGCTGTAGCTGCGGGTCATCGGCCACGAATGATGCCACCTGCCTGCGGAAAGTGTCGTCGGCCATTTTTGAAGTTTTCTCGAACTGGTAGATTTCGCCGTTTTTGTTGACCAGCATGACGGCATTATTACCGGCACTCATGCCGCCGTTGCCCGCGAGATAGTAGCCTTTTGGGGAGAAAACGCACACTGCCAGTCCCGGAGCTTTCTCAAGCAGCCAGCACCATCCGTAGTCGGGTTCGTAGATGAGAGTGCGCACCCTGTCGGTGCGTGTGCGCGACCACAGCTGCACTGAGTCTGTTTCTGCACCTTCGATAAAACGGGCGTCTTTGGCGCGGTGGGAAAATGCATTTTCTATGATTACCATTTTCCCATGTTTTTTATTCGGGGTACCGATGCGGGTGCTGTCGTCGGTGGCTATGGTTTCTCCTGATTTGAGGAATACGCGGCCGCATAGCTGTTGGGCCACTTTCGCCGCTGTTGCATGGGGAATTGCAACCGAAAAAGCTGCAATCACAATGGAGATTGTTATGATTAATCGGTGTTTCATATATTTGTTTTTTAGGTTTTTATCAGTTATTGCACCGGGTCGGGGAAGTTTGTGCGTTCATGTTTGCCCGATTGCGGTTCGCCCGGATACCACCATCCGGTGCCGTAATCGATATATTGTCCGTTAGGGAGATATTCAAACCGTTGGTCATATTCAAAGACGTCGAACCCGTCGGCGATTTCAGGGATTTCCATGGTGATCGGTGTGGCCTGGCAGTAGAATTCGCACAGTTGGCCACCGCCGAAATGGGCAAAGTCAACCTGGCTGATCTTGGTCGATGTTATGTCGAGTTTGTTGAGCATGTTTACCTGTGGGTCGATGATGAGGTCTGTTATGTCGTTGTATGAGCAGAAAATCCATCGGGCGCCGGTGCAGCCGGTGAGGTCGAGTTCGGTCAGCCGGTTGTCGGAGACATGGATATGGCCCAGCGTGCGGCATCCTCTCACATCGATAGAGGTCAGCTTGTTGGAGTAGGCGTAGAACTGGCTGAGCACTTTCAACTGGTCGGTGAGGTCGATCCGGGTGAGGTTGTTTTCGTAACAATAAAGGCGGTTGAGTTTGGTGCATCCGCTTAAGTTGAGGCTTGTCAGTTCGTTTTCGCTGCAGTTGAGAAGCGACATTTCAGTGCATCCCGACATGTCGAGCGCCCGCAGCCGGTTGCCGGGACAGGCTATGCTCTTCAACCGTGTGCGCACCATCGGCATTTTTATCTCGAGGAGGCTGTTTTCATAGCACTGGATGCTTTCTATGACAGTGCAATCTGTGAGGTCGAGTTCAGACAGCCGGTTTGATGCCACATAGAGATCCTGCAGGGCGTGATGTCCGCTGAGGTCTACAGTTTTCAAGAGGTTGTATCCGGCGTGAAGCCCTGTCAACGACGGGCAGTTTTCGATATTGAGCTTGCTGACCTTGTTAGAGGCGAAATCAATGGTCTTCAGCAACGGGCAGTCAGAGAGGTTTACAGAGGTCAGTTCGTTGTGGGCCAATCTTATGTAGGTCAGAGCTTTGCATCCCGACATGTCGAGTTCCCCTTTGAGGTTGTTTTCAGCCAGGCGGAGTTCGAGGCGTCCCCCTTCATATTTAACTGAAGAGCCCCATTCGTTGATTGGCAGGTCGGTGAGCCAGCGCTCTTTGAAGCGCCAGTGCGGGCCGTCGGTGGCGTGGTAAAGACGCACGAGAAACCGGCGAACCTCCTCTTCGGGCGGAAGTTCCACCTCGAGCCTGGGTTGCACAACCGTTACCTCGGCCGACGCTTTGCCGGCGGTTATCTTCAATGTTGTCTGCCGCTCGGATGCGGTAGAGTTCGGAAGTGCTGTGAAGATTACCTCGTTCAGGCCTTTCGCCCCTTTATATAAGGATGCGTGGCCGTTGCCCCAGTGACGGGAGTCGGGTATGGCCATTTCCCATTCTTTCGATGCATTGAATCGGATTCTGATCGGTTCACCTTCGGCTTTTGCCTGGAGTGTAGGCAACGTTCCTTCCACTAATTCCACCACGTCAGGTTCGGGCGGTTCGGGGGTTGGTTCCGCTTCCGGGGTGAAGGCGCTGCATCCGCACAGGAGCAGAAGGGTCAGGAAAAATAATATGAAATTGAGTAGCTGCCTATTCATTATCGCTGTTGCTAAAATGTGATTGGAATGATTGGTATGCCCGATATTGTGGGGCACCTTTTTAGCAAAGATAATGAATGGGCGACAAATGTATAGGAATAAATAAGAAGAAATGAGCCGTCAGGCTCATTTCTAAACATATGTTTATGTTGAAAAACGGATTTATGTCTGTGCGTGTCTGTTATCTTCTTTGATTATAAGCAGAAGGTCGTGGCGTTTCAGAGTGAGTTTGCCGTTAGGGATTATATATTTACCCCCGCGTTTAATCATCATAACCAGCGAACCTTGCGGCAGATTAAGGTCGCGCAGGGTGTCGCCTGCAGCCAGATCGCTGTCGGTCAGTTTTATGGTTTCAAGCGAAGTTGGCAGCTGCTCATCGATTTCCACCCCGAACTCCTCCTCTTCGGTTGCATCAGGATCGGTCAGTTTCAGCATTCTGGCGCAGCCGATTACCGATGTTCCCTGGATTAGCAGCGACAACAGTGTGACAAAGAACACTATGTTGAAAATCTGCGAAGCTCCCTCCACTCCGGCAACTATGGGATAGGTGGCAAAGATAATCGGCACGGCTCCTCTGAGTCCCACCCACGACACGAACATTTTCGACCGCATGGTGATTTTGCGCATGGGCGCCAGGCATAGAAACACACTCAGCGGGCGTCCGAGCAGAATCATGAATGCCCCTGTCAATAAAGATACCGGAGCAACCGAAAGCATTTCGTGGGGGTTGACCAGCAGCCCGAGCATCAGGAACACCACAATCTGCGCCAGCCATGTGAGGCTGCTCATAAACTTGGTGATGCCCCTTTTGGCCGGCAGTTCGATATTGCCTAGATATATGCCCAGGATGTAGACCGCCAGGTAGCCGTTGCCTTGCATTGCCGATGTGGCAGTGAAAGTCAGGAAAACAGAGGCGAGAATCAGAATCGAAGTCATTGACGAGGCCTGGTCGGCGTCTTCGCGGGCAGCGTTGCCTGAAGAGCCTATGTGTCGGTAGAGGTGTACCAGGCGCCGTGTTATGCGGCTCATCAGCAGACCCATCCCCGCGCCTACACCGAACTGGAGCAGAAGCTGGAGCAGGAGGGTTCCGGCCGACAGTTGTGCTCCCATCGTTATGGTTTCTATGAGGATGATTGTGAGCATATAGGCCATCGGGTCGTTTGAGCCGCTCTCAAGCTCGAGCATAGGGCGCAGACGGTTTCGGAGGCCGACTTTCTGGCTGCCTAATATGCCGAACACCGAGGCGGAGTCGGTCGACGACATTGTGGCCGCCAAAAGCAGTGAGGGGAGAAAAGCGAAGTGGATGTTGGTCCACGACATTCCGGACAGCCACCACACGAACAATCCTGTCAGCAATGCTGTCAGCAGCACACCGGCTGTAGACAGCACCAGGCCTGGCAGCAACACCGGCCTTATTTCTTTCACCTTTGTGCTCATGCCGCCGGAGAAGAGGATGATGCACAATGCAATCATGCCTATGAACTGGGCCGTGTGCATGTCGCTGAACTGGATGCCTAAGCCGTCGGTTCCGAACCCCATGCCGACAAGAAGGAATATCAACAACAGTGGGAGACCGATGCGGTAGCTTGTTTTCCCGATCAGCACTCCTGCAATCAGAAGTGTTGAGCCGATCAGGAGTATGTTTTCAGATGTGATATGGCTCATGCAATGGTGATTGTCATGCCGTCGTGGGCGGGTAAAACGTTTTCAGGCAGGCGTGGAATCAGGTCGGCTTCAAATCCGATGCCATGGCTCATGTGGGTCAGGTAGGCCATGCGTGGTGATATCTCTTCTATTATGGCAAGGCTCTCTTTGAGCGACAGATGCGATATGTGCTCTTCAATTCTGAGGGCGTTTATTACAAGGGTATCGATTCCACGGAGGGTGTCGATTGTGATTTGCGGCACGGTTTTGGCATCGGTGATGTAGGCCAGTCTGCCGAAGCGGAAACCAACGATGTCGAGTTTGTAATGGTTGACCGGAAGTGGCATCACCTCTATGCCGGCGGCATGGAACGGATGTAGCGGTGATATGAGATGGATGTCATAGCGGGGAACACCCGGATATGGATGTTCTTCAAAACAATAAGGCATCCGGCGGCGCATGTCGTCGGCAACAACCGGCTGGCAATAAACCGGGAATGCCTCTTTCCCTTTGCAGTATGGGCGCAGGTCGTCTGTGCCTCCAACATGGTCGTAATGGTGGTGGGTTATTAGGAGGGCATCAAGGTCGCCATGACGGTGGAAACGCAGCATCTGCTGCCTGAAATCAGGGCCGCAGTCGATGAGCAGGTTCTTGCCTTCTGATTCAAGTAGAGCCGAGCACCGCAGACGATGGTCGCATGGGTCGGTTGAATGGCAAACGGGGCAGTCGCACCGTAGTTGCGGCACTCCGGTCGAAGTGCCTGTTCCAAGGAAAGTCAGTCGCATTTCGGGCATGTGCTTAGAGATTGTCTACAATTTTTTCAATGAGATTGTCTGTTGGTTTTTAGGCTCTTTTTGCGAATTTCAAACTTGTCATCGGTCACGATGCCAGCATCGCCCCCTCTTCCACCTTCAAGATTCCCTCAAAAACAGCTCTAAAAATCTGCTGGAAAAAACTTTCAGACAATCTCTTGGGTGATGCTATTGGTTATGGCGTGTCAGCAACCCGTCTTCAAATATGAGATAGATTCCGTCGGAATAGCCCCAACGCTCATATGCCGACGAATGGTCATGCCCCCGGTCGATACTTGAAGGGGAGCCTATGGCGAGTGTGGCTTCGAGTTTTGTCATCCCTTTGGCTACTTTAGAGTTGATGATGTTATGCCATATGGCATCTGTTATCTGAGGGTAGTTCTGCCTTGGATTGGTGAAGCTGAACAACGACTGGAATTCACGCGGTGTCCAGCGTGAACCTGTTGCCGCTGACATATACAGTGCCCGGCTTACATCCTTGTCGTCGGTGAATATCACTTTGAGCGGATAGACTTCATTGCCGGGGATTACATCTGTGACTGCCACTTTCACAAACTTGCGTCCGTTGACTGAATTGCCCGCCGGGGTGAACCACAGGTTGGTCTTTACAAACAGTTCTTTTCCTTTCAGCGTCTGGCGCACGTTATCGACCAATGCCAGGTCGATTGTGAACGGCACCTCGAGAAGATTCCTGCCGGTCAATGTCGAAACGGTTGAGTTGGTGCGGTAGGCCAGTTCCGATCCGGTGCGGGGCATTGTGAACTGTAGCTCCACGATTTCGTCGCCGGTCAGGTCTGTAACGGTTCGCCGTCCTGTGTAGACGATAGTGTCGCCTGATGCCGGCATGACGGTCTGAGGGGATATTCCTGTCAGGGCTAGAGATATGCGCGGGGATGTAACATAAAAAGCCTTGCCGTTCTCCCATCGGGAAAACGGCTCGACTTTGAATGTGGCTGCCATCTCCTCTTCAGCCGAGGTGCTGTTTTTCTGCCCTTTATCTTCTTTATAGTCGATTTTAGGGGTGGATTCCACTCCGGTGAAGCATGATTGCATTACCGGCAGGGATGTGGTGAGGAGTAGTGTGCGTAATATCAGGTGTTTCGGTCTCAAATCGTCATTAATTGTCAACCGAGGCGGGTTCTATGCCCAGGTTGTGGAATATGAATGAATAAATGTCGGTGTATTCGTCGATAACCTTGCTGACGGGTTTCCCTCCACCATGACCCGCTTTGCTGTCGATGCGGATAAGTTTGGGACTGTCGCCGGTGTTGGCTGCCTGCAGGGCAGCCGCATATTTGAATGAGTGGGCAGGCACCACGCGGTCATCGTGGTCGGCGGTGGTGACGAGTATTGCCGGGTATGGAGTGCCGTCGTTTTTGATGTTATGCAAGGGGGAATACTCAAGCAGGTAGGATGCCATTTCAGGAGAGTCGGCGCTTGTGCCGTAATCGGGCGCCCAGTTCCAGCCGATGGTGAAAAGATGATATCGCATCATATCCATAACACCCACGCGGGGGATGGCTACGCGGAAAAGCTCGGGACGCATGTTGGTGACAGCCCCGACCAGCAGACCTCCGTTGCTTCCACCTTCGATTACCAGGTTATCTGATGTTGTCCAGTTTTCGGTGATGAGATATTCGGCTGCCGCAATGAAGTCGTTGAACACGTTCTGCTTGTTGAGCTTGGTTCCGGCCTGATGCCATTCTTCGCCATATTCGGCGCCTCCGCGCAGGTTTGCCTGTGCGTAGATGCCTCCGTTTTCGAGCCATACGAGGCGGTTGGGAGAGAACGAGGGGGGTAACGACACATTGAAACCGCCGTAGCCGTAGAGGTAGACGGGGTTTGAGCCGTCGCGGATAATATCTTTCCGGTAGGTGAGGAACATTGGAATTCTTGTTCCGTCGGCTGAGGTGTAGAACACCTGTTCGGTGATGTAATCATCAGGATTGAATCCGGCGACTTCCGGCGATGTGACAGGTGTGCTCTCCCCGCTGGTTTTGTCATATCTGTATGCCGTTGAGGGATAGAGGAATGATGTGAAGCTGTAGAATAACTCATCGTTTTTCGGAGATGCCGATATGTCGACTGTGCCGAGGGTGGGCAGTTCAATTCCGCGCACTTTTGTGCCGTCGGTTCTGAATATCGCCGGATGCGACGATGCGTCGCTTTCAATGTCAAGCACAAGGTCTTTGCCCGAGAAGCCGGCGGAGGCTATCACTCCCGGCTGCTGCGGGATTACGGTTGTCCAATTTCCGCGTTTGGGATTGGCGACCGGTGCTTTCACTACCTGTTTGCGCGGAGCATCTGCGGAGGTGAGCATATAGAGGTCGTTGCCAATGACATCGATTACACTGATTTCATTGTCTTGCGAAGGTTCTATCATTACCCAGTCGGCTGCGGGATTGGTGAGGTCTTTCATCATCAGGCCATTGCCGAAGCCTTGACCTGAGGTGTAGACAAACAGCCACTTGCCGTCGGTCGACACTCCGGCGGAATGGAAATGCAGAGGGTTGCTCTTGTCTTCAAACACGAGCCGGTCGTCGCTTTGGGGTGTGCCCATTTTGTGGTAGTAGATGCGATGGTTCTCGTTGGCATTTGAAAATTCCTTCCCTTCTTCCGGGCGGTCGTAGGCGCTATAGAAGAAGCCGTCTTTCCACCAGGCCGCGCCGGAGAATTTGGCCCATTCGATATGGTCGGATAGCTGTTTTCCGGTGGCCGTGTCGATGGTGTAGATTTCAGTCCAGTCTGATCCGTTTCTCGAGATGGTGTAGGCGGTGTAGCGGCCGTCGTCTGACATGTATGTGCCTGTGAGGGCTACAGTGCCGTCGTCAGACAAGGTGTTGGGGTCGAGGAACACTTCCGGATCTTGGTCAAGCGATGCCGTGCGGTAAAGGACAGCCTGGTTTTTCAGGCCGTCGTTCCGGTAGAAATAGTAGCGGTTGTCGGAATCTTTCCACGGTGTGCCCTGTTTCACATAGTTGTTGAATGATGAGATGCGTTTGCGCAATGCTTCGCGGAAAGGTATTTCCGACAGATAATCTTGGGTTAGAGCGTTTTCTTCGTTTACCCATGCTGTTGTTGCATCGGCGGTATCGTTTTCAAGGGGGCGGTATGGGTCGGCGACCTTCATTCCAAAATATTCATCGACGGTATTGTCTGACGGCGCTGCCGGATATTTCATTCCGGTGGAGCATGATGTGGCTGATGCCATGATTGCAATAGCTGGGAGAATTAGGTTCCTGGTTTTCATATGGATGATAATGCTGGTCGGTGACTGGTTAATATGAGGGTGTTATGATTTACGACGTTTGGCCGTGCGTTTCAGATGGAAATGCAGCAACACGATACATGCCACGCAAAGCGCCGAACCTCCGAAATATAGGGTGGGAGAGGTCTGCCCTTGGCAATAAGACGGCCAGCCCAACACCATCATAACAATAAGATAGATGAGAAGCAGGGCCGGTATGATTATGGGTTTCATATGTTTATGGTCTTGGATTTTTATAAAAAGGATGTCGGCCGGTCATGGGTGCGCCGCTGCTTCCTCTATGTTTATGAACGGGCATTCTTCAGGGTGGAAATTTCCGGCGCGTAGGTGGTTGTAGATGCGTTGACATGCCCATGCGTCGATGGCGGCATAATTTTGCTGGCTTTCAGTTAGCTCTTGCGCCTCCCAGTTGGTGAGACGCTGGTTTTTCGATATGCGGTGCCGGAAGATGATGCCATAGATTTTCTGAAGGCTGTTGTCGGCAATCTCGTAGTCTTTCACAAACGACTGGAGCTCGACGAAGCCTTGGGGCTGGAATTCGGAGAGTTTGGCCAGCGAATGGAAGTCGTCTTTTAACGAAAGGCCTATTTTCTGCACGCTGCCGTTTTCGAGGAAACGCATGAAGTTGTCGATTGAGCCGATCTGCTTCAACCGGAACAGAAAGCATTCGTCTTCACATGAAATTTGTGCCAGCGACACGTTGTAGTGCCTGAATTTCTGGAACGACGGGCGTGTTTCCGTGTCGAATCCCACCTGTTCAACCCGGTTTAGATATGCCAGAGCGCTCCGGCTTTTTGCAGCCGAATCAACAAGGATTACTTTCCCTGGATATTTCACCTCGGGAAGTTCCGTCAGTTGTTCTTTAGTTATGCTCAGCATTGTTGGTCGGATTGGTGTCGCTGATGATAATTCAGATATTATAGATATATTCAGACACTTTGGCTTGTGCCGGTGTCAATATCACGACGGTGGGGAAGCAATCTCCCCCACCGTTGTTGAATCCGTTGCAAAGTTAGCAAATTTCTCCTGCATTTTCCCCATCCTCTCCGCTTAAAATCAGTTAATTTTCAATGGAGGGGATTGTCGTTAGCTATGATTAAAACAGTATAACTGGTTAGGGTTTAGTCATATCATTGAGCTGGTTTCTGTTATGTTGAAGTTTGTTGGTTGAATTTCTTTAGGGGGTTACCAACGGGGGATTTCGAGGTCGTCTTTAGAGGGGAGCGGGGGGAATTTGGCATGTGGTTCGGCCTGATACCAGAAGGTTGTGGAGGAGATGTCGGATTTTTGGTTATTGTATCGTCCGTCGTGACGCCAGCCGAGATCCTGTATGGTGACCCTGAGGTCTTTGTCGAACCGGATCGGGTCGAGGATATGCCAACGGTATAGCCCGAATGCTGTTACAGCGCGGTATAGCCCGTCGGGGCGGATGACCTGATGCATACCGGCATATGGGGTGGTGAATTCCTGATATTGGCGCGTCTTGGGGTTCTCGAAGTTATAGGAACCGCAGAAATAGTCCTCGGCTCCTGTGCCGCAGATGGTGGGATATTCTTTGTCGCCATCCATATAGAATTTGATTTCCCCCTCACCCCACCAGCAGTTGTCATTGACGCGCCATGCGAGATATGTGCCCACATATTGCCCTTTGCCTTTTACTCCGTCGATAAGGGTGTGTAGCGAATTCTGCGTGGGATTTGAGCGGCGGAACTGTGCGTGAAAGTATGCCTCGTCGTCGGGTATGTCGGTCAGAGTATAGTTAATCTGATAGTAGAGACGCATCTCTTCGGCGGTGTTGATGTTTTCAAGGGTGATACGGGCTTTCTTGCGGAACGGCATTTTCCAATAGCAATTGAACGCGCTGCCGGGATTGACGCAGACGGCGAGGGATGACAGCTGGGCGTATTCGTTGTAAGCGCTACAGAAGAAGTCGCCTACGGGGCATTCTACTGACGGATTTTTTTCGTCGTCCCAATACATTCTCAATATAGAGAACCTCCAGTTGCCTGTGGGGGTCATCCATATCTGCTGGATGGCGCCCGGACCTTCGATTTCTGCTATGGTGATTGTCTCTCCCGGTTTGACGATTATGAATGGATTAACTTTCCATCCTTTGCCTAAATCACGTGCTGCCGGAGAAGCGTTTGCAACATTACGTTTGTCTTTGTCGCGCACTGGATCGGCCATTCCTCCCTTCCCTTTTTCGCCGGTGAAGTTTTCAGGGCTTATGGAACGGGTTTTTGCATCTGATAATTTCGACAGAGTTCCCATGTTCATGTCAAGGCCGTTAAACGGATAATTGCTTTGGGCGTAGGTAACGGCTGTGGCCATGCAGAACATGGCGGTTATAAATTGTAGTAGTTTCATGATGTGTTATAAGGTGATATCTAATTGGTTATAAATTTATTGTGGCATGTAGCGAAAATCCCTGATTTTTAGGATTTTATGGTGGGGATGTCGAGAATCTCCGCGGTGGGGAAGTGGTGGTTGATGTAGCGGCCAAGGAAGGCGCGGGTGTCGGCGGCTATGACCGGGTCTGTGTCGAAGTGGGTATTGTAGAGGATGTTGGTCAGGTTTATGCCACGTGATTTTATGGCTTCCAGAGAGAGTATAATGTGGTTTATTGACCCGAGTTTGCCGTGGACGGTGAGTGCCAGGGGGAGTTGCCGCGATGCGATGTAATCGATGGTGAACATCGTGTCTGTCAGCGGTACCATCAAGCCGCCTGCGCCTTCGATGAGAACGGTGTCGTAGCGGGCGGCAAGCGTGGCGGTGGCTTTGTCGATTATGCTGAGGTCTATTTCGCGGTTGTCGAGCCGGGCGGCGAGTTGCGGTGAGCATGGGTAAGAGAAAATCACCGGGGCAGTGGTGTGGTCAATGTCTTCGGGAAACATGCCTGTTCCCATGATGCGGCGGTGAACGTCGATGTCTTCAGAGAAGCCGTTGTTGCCTGTCTGGATGAATTTCTGGGTGATTACACTGTGGCCTTCATCCATGATACGGCGCGCCCACCATGCTGCGCAATAGCTTTTACCGGCGTCGGTGTCGATTCCGCTGATGAAATATACTTTTTCCATTTTGGTTGAGATGCGTTTATTTCGGTTTTGAGAAAATCAGATAGATAGGGTGATAGGTCAGTGGTGCTTCGCCTGATGGCGCCAAGGGGTAGTTGCGCAACAGTTTGAGGGCTGAAGCCGGTGAGTGTGGAGTCAGGGCGTTAACTCCCGTTAACTTCATATGGCGTAACAGCGACCTGGGATTGTCGAAGCGTTCCGTCAGTATGGTTTCCTCACAATGGAGCATTTCGGCGCAGTTGTTGATAGCTGATGTCAATGAAGACAGATCGGGATAGTTTAGCGATATGCCTGTTATGGAGGATATTTCCCTGTAAGTTTCAGGCCCGAAGAGTGATATGGCGGCTATGCCGCCGGGACGGAGCGTCCGCAGGGTGTTGCGGAGGAATGTTTGCGGGGAGTTGAACCATTGCAGGGTGGATGATGACAGTACGATGTCGAGGGTCGATTCCCCGCGACTGCTCATGTCGGTCTCCGCGTCGCAGCAATGGAATGTTGCACCCGGGTGTATATGTCTGGGCGCGGCTGGTGCAATGTCGCACAATTCGATTCGATGGTTAGCCAACAGAGGTGAGAAATGTCGGGTCAGAGTGCCGCATCCGCATCCGACCTCGAGCACCGCGAGTTTTTTGTCCCCAGTGTTGTTGGAAATCCTGGCATAGATAAAAGGTTTTGCAAGATTCCATAGCTTTGCTGCCACGGTTTCCTGTGCTGAAGCGTGTTGGCCATATGAGGTGGCAGCACCGGCGAATCTGCGGGCCACGAGCTGTTTATCGATGATTTCGCAGTCGATTATGTGTTGCAGGTCGGGGAAATGAGGCGCACCGGCAAGCAGCCTGGTGCTGACGCTTCTCCATGCCAGTTGCTGGTTTGAGGCCGGTATGATGGCGTCGTTAAGGCCTATGATTGCCATATCCCACATCGACGTGTCTGCTTCTATGGCATTCATTTCAGCAAATGTTTCTAATTCCTTTCGGAGGCTTTCAAACGGGCGTCTGCAACCGTCTGATTCAATGAATGCCTGGAATTCTGATGCTGTGTTGAACATGCGCCGGTTGAATTTCCTGACCGATTGAGGCGACAGGTTTTCCAATGTTCCCTGGAAAATGCGGAGTGGTATGCCACAGCTGTCGCTGATATGTTCCGTAGTGCCGTTTATGGCTACGGCTCTTGTAATCGGTAGCTTCCTACGCCATCCGGCAAGAAAATCAGCGGCAATCCTTACGCCGAAAGACCACGCCATAACCACGATTTCCTGATAGTTGCAGATACTGGCGGCCAGGAGGTCTGTGTCTTCATCAGGCCTGAAACCGGAGTAATCGCTCAAAAGCATTATGTCGTAGCCGGGCTTTGACAACGATGAAAATGGCGCGGCATCCATTCCCCAGCCAAGAAAGATGAGGATAAGGCGTTGGTTAGATGGAGGTGTGGCAAATGATTGGTTCATCGTGGCGTAGCGTGGAAAATTACATTAGCTCGTAGAGGGCGCTGTCAAGAGACTCTATGTCGCGGGGCATCATGTTGGCCGAGAGGCTGAAACGCAACCGCTCTGTGCCCGGAGGCACAGTGGGGCGCCGGATAGGAAGTGCTTTAATGCCGTAGCGCGACAGGAGTTGGCGCGACAGTTCCACCGCTTTGTGGGCATCGCCTACAATCAGCGGCTGTATATGTGATGCTTCAATAGGATTGTCGGTGTATTTCTCCAAAACACCTTTCAGCAGCACTCCCATGCGCTGAAGATGTTCGCGGCGGTTGTCTTTGGCAATCAGTTGGCCGAGGGTGAAACGGGTCCAGGCAGCACTTATCGGTGGCAGGGCGGTTGAGAAGATGAAACTGCGGGCGGTGTTTACAAGATAGTCGTGCATGTCGCGGCTTGTCACTGCGAATGCGCCCATCGAGGCGGCGGCTTTGCCGAATGTGCCCACAATCACGTCAATTTCTTGCGGTGCTGAAGCACCCGCTGCAACCCCCAGCCCTTTTGGGCCGAGTACTCCGAATGCATGTGCCTCATCCACATAAAGCATCACATTGGGGTGCATCCGTTTCAGCTCGGTAAGGTGCTCGATAGGGGCTTTGTCGCCATCCATGCTGTAGACGCTTTCAACAATCACGAGCACATGCTTGTGGCCGGCGGCTTTCTCTTTGAGGATTTTTTCGAGATGGTCTATGTCGTTGTGGCGGAAGCGGATAAACGGCGCGCGCGAAAGCACGATGCCGTCGATGATAGAGGCGTGCACGAGTTTGTCGGCGACAATCAGGGTGTCTTTAGCCGCTATTGCAGGGATGAGGCCGCTGTTGGCGTGGTAACCGCTGTTGAACAGGAGTGTCTGCGTGTCTGCGCCACGGCGTTTGCGGTAGAGCAGGTTGAGAAACACCTCAAGGTTGGTGTATTCAATCTGCCGTGGTGCAAGCAGACGGGCTGCCGATGAGGTCATCGGCACAGTAGACGAAATCGGATCGGCAAAAAATTTCGCCTGTAATTCCGGCTGAGCCGCCAGTCCCATATAGTCGTTTGTGGAATAATCTGTTATTGTCAGGGGCGACACCGTTGGAATTTCACGGTAGTTGCCTTCGGCGTGCAGTCTGTCGAGGTGTTCTCTTATGTCCATTGATAGTTCTGGAGAATGTTAAGCATTTCGCGGCATAGTGTGCGCAGGTCTTCGTCGGGGGTAATATAGGGAGGCATCACGTAGACCCGTGTGCCGAAAGGCCGGATCCATACCCCCCGTCGTACGCACTCTTTTTGAAAACGTCCTACGTCGACGGGTTGTTTGGTTTCTACCACCCCTATTGAGCCGAGAACCCGCACATCGGCCACGCAGTGAAGCCTCCGCGCCGGTGAGAGCTCCTCGTTGAGAACAGATTCCATATGTGCTACAATCTGTTGCATCTCACTCTCCTCAAGCAGTTGCAGCGAAGCGTTTGCCACGGCACATGCCAGGGGGTTGGCCATGAATGTCGGCCCGTGCATCATCACTCCCGCTTCACCTTCGGAGATGGTGCGGGCCACTTCGGATGTTGTCAACACGGCGCTTAGCGTCATGTAGCCGGCAGTCAATCCTTTGCCCACACACATAATGTCGGGTTCTACTCCGGCATGTTCCCAGGCGAAAAGCCGTCCGGTGCGCCAGAAGCCGGTTGCAATTTCATCGAAGATGAGGTATATGCCGAATTCGTCGCACAGTTTGCGGGCTTCCCTCAGATATTGGGGATGGTAGAACCACATGCCACCAGCGCCCTGAACTATGGGTTCGAGAATCACTGCGGCTATTTCATCAGCCTTCGCCTCGAATAGTTCGCGCAACGGGCGTATGTCATCGGGATTCCACTCTCCGTGGAAACGAGAGCAGGGTTGGGGCACGAAAAACCTCACCGGCAGGGCCGGCCCGAAAGCGCCGTGCATACCTGTGACGGGGTCGCATACGCTCATGGCGTTCCATGTGTCACCGTGGTAGCCCGCGCGGATGGTGGCGAAATTTGTTTTGTTATGGGAGCCGCTGCGGCTGATGGCTGCCTGGACTGCCATTTTCATTGCCACTTCCACCGCCACTGAGCCGGAATCGGCATAAAAAATATTATGCATTGATGGTGGCGCCATGCGCAACAGGCGTTTGCCGAGTTCAACTGCCGGGCGGTGGGTAAGCCCCCCGAACATCACATGGCTCATGGCCTGAATCTGGTCTATGGCCGCTTGATTAATGACGGGATTGTTGTAGCCGTGGATTACGCACCACCACGACGACATTCCGTCAATGAGTTCTCTGCCGCCGGCCAGTTTTATGCGGCATCCTTTGGCCGATTCCACCATATAGGTGGGTAGCGGTTCTGTGGCCGAAGTGTATGGATGCCACAGGTGCTCGCGGTCCCAGCCGTCGCACAGCGCATCGAAATCTATATTGGTAGCTTTCTCCATTGTGTCTGTCATCTAATGCAAAGATACGAAGAAATCGGATTATGCGGAAATGAAATTTTTAATTGGAGGGTGTTGATAAGTTTTGACGGCAGGAGTGGGAAGTGCGGTTTTTAATATCTATCTTCGCAGACAGATTAATCTTTTTGAACGTCTGAAACTGTGAACCGCATAGGCAAACTATATTTCCGCTATGGCACGATGGGCTCGGCAAAAACAGCGCTGTTGCTCACCACGGCCTATAATTTCGAGGAGCGCAAGATGCGCTATCTGTGTATGAAGCCGGTTATCGACACCCGCGAAAGCGAGAATGTCATAAAATCGCGAATAGGCATTGAAAGGGAGTGCCGGTGGATTTATCCCGATACCGACCTCTATGAGTTCGCCAAAGAGTATTTTAAGGCCATAGGGGCTGTTGTGGAGTGGTTTCTTGTTGACGAAGCCCAGTTCCTGACAGCCGCGCAGGTCGACCAGTTGTCGAGGGTGGTTGATGATTTCGGGTCAAACGTGATATGCTACGGTCTGCGCACCGATTTCCAGACAAAATTGTTCGAGGGCTCAAAGCGGCTGTTTGAGATTGCCGATACGATAGATGAAATCAAATCGACATGCACGTGCGGACATAAGACTATCGTCAATGCCCGCATCGATGCCAACGGCGATTTCGTCAGTGAGGGTGCCCAGGTTGAAATCGGAGGTGATGACCGTTATATCGCCGTCTGCCGCAAATGCTGGCGCAACAAGCGGATAGCGCAATCGGTGCGTTATGCGCTTCCGTTTCCGGAGTTGGAAGGCTCCTGTCAGGGCAACGGCCCGGAATAAACTCCACGCACTTTCCCCACAGGCAGTTTCCCTTCGAGAAGCAGGGGTATGCGGTTGCTTGTTGTGGAAATCCAGGCATCCATATTGTCGGAACTGATTTTGCCGCCGTCGGTGGTGAAGGTGAACGTGATGTGGTAGGCCGGCAGACGTTTGTTCTGAACCTCAACCATCTCGACCCCTTTGAAATGTATGGTAAGAATCTCTTTCTTGCTTCCTGAGAATATGTTCAGTTTCACAGATTCCCCTTTTTTCATGTCGGGGTAGTTGAGCTGGCGCATATAATAATATGAGCTCAACATATCCATTGTCAGTCCTTCGGCCTGGTGCACCTTCATGCTTTTAATCATGGCGGTGTCTTTCTTGTGTAGCCGCCAGCGTGTGGCATCTGCACGCACGGTGTTGCCTGTGCGTGTGAAATAGAGCAGGTCGCGGTTGTAATCGCCACCTTCATGGGCGATTTTTTCGTAGTATGTCGGAAAAAACGTTTTTGAATCTATTGAACCTTTGAGGGTGTCGCGCACATGGTAGAATTTGTCGGCCCACGGAGCGGTGGCGGCGGTGAGCCGTGCTCTAAACTGGGATGTGGCACTGTCGGGATGGGTTTCCAAAGCCACCGATCCGGCTTTTTTATTGATAAGCCCCCATTTATACATGATGTCGTAGGTGACCCGCTCTTTGGGCACATTCCAGGCCGATGCCATGGCAGGAATGGCCAGGGTGAGCAGCAACGAGATTAATTTTGTTTTCATAATGCCATTAGACAGGCTTTCCTCGGCAAGGTTTAGACATGGACTGTTTTTCAATTGCAGAGGCTTGGGTGTAAACAGGTTAAGTGTGGAGTGGAGGTGTCAATCGGCCAGAGGCAGCGAGTCGATGGTCTGTTGGTCAACAATCGTGCATTCCATATGGCCTACGGATAGCGACCCTTTGATGAACAGCGGGGTGCGTGCCTCGTCATTGCCAATCCATACTTCCAAAGAATCGCTTTTGGAGCCTGCGGTGAAGTTTAATGAGATGTGCCGGCATGAATTGACTGAGCCGTTTACGGTTATGTCGTCAGTCCCTATGTAGATAATCTGCAGCCTGTCGATTTGATTCCCGTTGGAAAGGCTTATGTTGAAAGTGCTGCCCGGTTGCTGAATGGCATAGTCAATCTGACGCATGTAGTAGAACACGCTGAGAAGGTCGGTTGATAGCCCCGATGCATAATTGCTTTCGCGGGAACGTATCACCTTACCGTCGGGCAGATGGCCTGTGACAGGCCCGTTTTTTGAAGGGCCTTCAGCGTTTCCGGTTATCGTTTCTATTGAAAATTCCCCATGCTGGCTTGTAAGGGCTGCTTTGTTGCATTGGATGTCGGGATGGGCAAGTATGGTGCCGGTTATGTCGTCTGATGCCACGTAATAATGCCCTAACAGGTCGATTGATTTCCCCGACAGAGTGGCTTCGAAACTATCTGTGCCCGGAATGTTTCGTGTGGATACTGTTGCAATGCCTACGTTGGCATCAATTAGCCCCCATTTGAACCGCACGCTGTAATGGAGGGTTTCATCGGGAACTTCCCATGCACATGCCATAACGGCCGTACCGGCAGTCATTACCACCGACAGTAAGATTGATTTGAGTGAGAGTGTCATGTCTGATTGAGGTTTAGCTGTAGTGGAAATCTGTGAGTGGCACGATTCCGTCAGGAACCTGGCTGCCGTTGACGTGGGCGCTCACCAATGCCGAGATGTTTATCAGCGGCAGGGGATATTCCTGTAGGAATGTATTGGCGGTCCGGATGGCCAGCATGCCGCGCAATGCGCCCACTGCAGGGCCATACATCAGCATCATAAGGCGTGGAGGCAGGTCGATGCCTTTTCTGTTGTCGAATCGGGGCATTCCCTCCGGCTCCAGTTCAAAATCCATCTCGATGCAGTAGCGCAAAATAGTGTGGCGCATCATGGAACGCATGTGGCAGTAGGTGGTGGTCAGCCTTAGAGAAACTGTGTGGATTTCCGGATGGGGAATGAATTTCGAGGCCAGGGTGACAGCTATTTCACCTCCGGCATAACGCATTCTCTCCCACCGGCTGATATGGCAGACGGACGGAACTTCGCGCACATTTGCAATCCTTATGTTATATTCCATCTCTTTCACAAAGGAAAAACATCGGCCCGGCGTGGATGGTTCATCCTGAATTTCTTGAAATTAATCATGTGGGGCGTAATTTGTCGATGCAGGAGTGGGGTGGTTGGCAAAAAAATCGCTATATTTGCAGAGCCTCTGATTAATAGGGCAGTATGATTGATTCTTTCTGTTGAATAACATAAAATCAACTTATCAATATTTAAACCAATCACGACGATGAGAAAAGCAATCACGATGTTGATGCTGGTGCTTGCCGCTTCATTTTCTGCGGTAAATGCCCAGCTCATGAATCCTGTGAAGTGGAACGTGACCACCGCCATGACAGGCGATGCCAAAGGTGAGGTGGTGATGACTGCCACCGTGGAGCCAGGTTGGCATGTCTACAGCTATGATGTTGACCCTGAGATAGGGCCTACACCTTTGGAACTGAACTGGACTTCGCTGCAAGGGGTGAAACTGACAGGCAAACTTAAAGCTGACAAAACTCCGCACAAGGAGTTTGACAGCATGTTTGAGTCGGAACTGAGCTGGTGGACCGGCACGGTTACATTGAAACAGCCGTTTGAGGCCACTGCCCCGGATTTTGCCATTGATTTGACATTGCGCTATTCGGCATGTAACGACCAGAACTGCATTCCGCCGACAAAAGAGACTTTCAATCTCAAAGGCACTGCTAAAATTGCTGCGGCTAAGGTTGCCGATACCCCTGCCAAAGAATTGGTGGAAGAGCCTGTAGAGAATGGTGGCGCCGCAGAGGCTTCTGCCGCCGCTGTTCCGGTTGATAGTGTGGCGGATACACAGGCGCAGGGCGCAGCTGCGGAGAATGCGGTTACATCCGATACACTCTGGGAACCTGTTGATTTCGAAAGCACAGGCAACGATTCAACCGACAGTTCTTCATTGTGGTATATCTTCATCACATGTTTCCTTGGAGGATTCGTGGCTCTGCTCACACCGTGTGTGTGGCCTATGATTCCGATGACTGTCAGCTTCTTCCTGAAAAAAGGTAAATCACGTGCCAAATCAGTTGGCGACGCCTGCATCTACGGGGTATCAATCATAGTGATATATCTCGCCCTCGGTCTGATTATTTCAGCCCTGTTCGGGGCCAGCGCCCTCAATGCATTGTCGACCAGCGCGGTATGTAACATCATTTTCTTCCTGTTGCTGGTTGTGTTTGCTGTGTCGTTTTTCGGCGCGTTCAATATCCAGCTCCCTTCGTCGTGGAGTAATAAAATTGATTCGACAGCCGAGCGTACCACCGGTTTGTTGAGCATATTCTTCATGGCATTCACGCTGACGCTGGTGTCATTCTCATGCACCGGCCCTATCATAGGTACTCTGCTCGTAGAGGCAGCCAGCACCGGCGACAGTTTCGGCCCTGCGGTCGGTATGTTCGGATTCTCTTTGGCGCTGGCCATTCCGTTCTGCCTGTTTGCGATGTTCCCATCGTGGTTGCAGAGCGCACCGAAATCGGGTTCATGGATGAACACCGTCAAGGTTGTGCTCGGTTTCATAGAACTGGCCTTGTCGCTTAAATTCCTGTCTGTGGCCGACCTGGCATATGGCTGGCATATCCTCGACCGTGAGGCGTTCCTGGCTCTGTGGATTGTGATTTTCGGCCTTATGGGTCTCTATCTGCTCGGCACCTTCAATTTCAAGCACTACGGCCCTGCCGACAGCAGTATCGGCACCGGAAGGTTCTTCCTTGCAATGGTGTCGTTTGCTTTCACCATTTATCTCGTACCCGGTTTGTGGGGTGCGCCGCTTAAGAGCGTCAGCGCTTTCGTGCCTCCGTTGTTTACCCAGGATTTCAACCTTTATGGCGGCGGTTTCACTGAATATGACGACTATGAAGAGGGGATGCGCGTGGCAGCCCAGGAGGGGAAACCTGTCTTGATCGATTTCTCGGGATATGGATGCGTGAACTGCCGCAAAATGGAAGGTGCGGTGCTCGATGATGCCGGTGTGCACACCATGATCGAAGACAATTTTGTTGTCATCAAACTGATGGTCGACGAAAAGAAGTCGCTTCCGGAGCCTATCACTGTTGAGGAATATGGCAAAAAAATCACCCTCGACACTTATGGTGACAAGTGGAGCTACCTGCAGCGTTATAAATTCCAGGCAAACGCCCAGCCATATTATGTTGTTCTCAACGGCAAAGGTGAGCTGCTTTCAGGGCCGTTCTCATATGACGAGAATATCCCGGCATTCACCCGTTTCCTTGAAAAAGGCATAAAGGATTTCAAGAAATAACAGCAGTTCCACCGTTTGCTGTTACGTAGCATCCATAGGCGGTGTGCCGACTTTCGAGCGGCACACCGCCTTGTTTTGGATACAGTTAATAACTGACTTGTTTTCACCTCCTATTATTCACCAGATAAACACATCCGCCGGGTATTCACAGAACGAGAAGGGTCGCGACTGCAAATCCGCCGGTTGGAGATGGCTGATTTCGCGGTCGCGACCCTGAAGTTTTACAATGGGGGAGTTGAATCCCTTGTTGGATTATGCGGCTTATGGCCGAGGGATGCCGGGGGTATTATAGCGGTGAAGAATTCCGGCGATTCAAGGCCGGTAAGAGAAGAAAAATGCTGAATCTGGTTTTCATGGCATGTTATTAATGGATATGTATCCATCCCGGACAGGGTTAGTCTATCCGGGATGGTTTTGAATGAGTTATAATATCACTTTTGTGATTTTGTCTCCAATCTGCTGAATGAAGATACCGTTTGACGGATTTGAAACAATCATGCCTTGCAGGTTATAGTAGACCGGAGTTCCGGCGATATCTGCATCGACTGCCTCGATGGCATTCTGAGGCGCATTGGTAATTGCAAATGAACCGTTGAGGAGGTCGGTTTCAATGTTGTATCGACCTGCTGCAGCTACCTGCCATTTGCGGTCGCCGTTTCCATCGGGTGATATCTTGGAATAGTCGATGTTGCCAGCTTCGTCGACTCCGGCGAAGAACCACGGGCCGTCCCAAGAACCGTTATATCGGTTTGAAGTGATTTTGAATTCGCCCTCTTTCAAATCGCCTGAATAAGTGAACTTGAAAGGATCTGTTCCTCCGGCCCATGTCATAAGAGTGCCATCCGCGATTTCCCATCCGCCGTCTGTGGCATTGCCTACAAGGAATAGCGCATTGAAGCGGATTGGATTCTCCTGGTATTCGGCTTTGGTCACAGAAACGGTCATGTCGGCAAGATTGCATACCACATTGTAGTTGGCGCTCTCCTTGACTTTGAACTTGTTGTCGGTGGCGCCTCCTCCCTGAACGAGCTTGGATACGTCGTATGGGTCGGAAGACTCGTTGCGATATTCCAGGGTGGGGTCTGAGAAGTCTCTTCCTGCGGTGAATTTAAACTCTTCTTCGGCTTTGAGATAGCCTGTGAAATTAAATACGTCAGGATTCTCGGAATCCGGCAACATAAGGAGACCGTCTCCAATCTCCCAGCCGCCGGGGGTAGCACCGCCGATTATGGCCAAATGATCCACTGCCATCGATTCAAAAGCTACAGTCATCATAAGAAGGCCCGTAGCCGTTACTTTTGTAAAATTAATCATAGGAATTATTTTAGGGTTGATTTAAGATGTTTAACCGGTTTTAGATTTAATTGCGCATAAGAAATCCGTACTACAAAATTATAAGCAGTCTGCCTATTCTAAAAGCGTCATGGCATATTGGTAGCAAATAAGTAGTCGGTTTAGATTTAAATTAGAGATAAGATGTTTTATTTCAATGATATAGCTGTTGGTGGGTTGTGGCAATCTGTAGTGTTGCCAATATGGTTTCCAGGAACGTTATCCATATGAAACCACTGATTTGCTGAAGCCCGTTTCGGGTGACTTTTACATAATGGGTGTTTTTTTATTAACTTTATGTATGATGAGGAAACGGCTGTTAACGGAATGGATTGAATTGCTTTTGCTGTTGGCGATGACCGGCTGCAACGAATCGGCACATGCACAAACAGACTGTCTGATGTCAGAGCTTCTTCAGACTATTAAGAATCGTGATAAGTATCTTTCGAAGAAAGAAAACCGTCAGAAAGAGCTTAGGCTGGCATTCTGCATTCTGTACGTGGGGATACAACAAAAGCCGTCGGGAAATGAGACCCGGCGGCTTTTGTTGTATTGAAGGATGAGGTTACTTGATGACGGTCTTGACACCGTTAACGATGTAGAGACCTGCAGGGAGATTTTCCAGTTCTGCCGGCGATTCAACTGTGGCGACATGGATGCCTTGTAGGTTGTAGACAATGTAACTGCCGTTTTCAGGGGCAATCACGCTGTCGAGTCCGCTCTGCGTTGTGTCATAGTTGAAGATGAACACAAATGACTCTTCGGGATTTGTTTCGTTCTCGTCAACAACCAGGTTGCCGTTCATGTCGGTGGCCCTTATCGATATTTGCATTTTGGGCCCGATGTTCTGCATATAGTCTTTGTCGGCGGTGAGCACCCATGTGTTGCTGTATTTCTCGCCGGAATTTTCGTCTACAACAGCTTCCTCAGGTTCGAGGGTGGCGAAGCTGATGGGGGCGGCATCGCCTGACAGGATTTTGGCATCGGCTGCCATTATGTTGACCATGCCGTCGAATTCGAGAGTAAACACGTTGTCGGTCGGTTTCAGAACTGTCGATACCGATGGTGTGATGCTTACAAATCTTGTTTCGCTGGTTTGGAAGGGTTCTGATGTGCCGAGCAAAAGAATGGTTGCTTTCCCGATTTCTGCTGCGCCGTTGTTTTTGGCGGCTTCATTCTCCCAAGCTGTGAATTCCATATTGTAACGGTGGCCGCGCACCAGGCGGTAGCTGCCTTCAACAATTGCCTTGTGATAGTTGTCGTCGTTGAGCGCGAGTGGGGCGGCAGGTTTGATCAGGGAATTTTCGCCTTCGGCTGCGTCGAGGTCGAATATCTGATAGGTAATGAACATTTCGGGGTATTTCTCCAGATAGTTCGTCTCAATGAGGATTTCGTCGCCGTTGTTCAGACGGGCCAGTTCCGCGCCGTAGTCAGGGCTTGAATATGTTATTACAAATGTATCATATTTCGCTCTCACATCGTTTGAGTGGTCGATGCCGTCGGTTGATACAAGTTCGTGGAGCGTTACGGTTATGTCCTGTTTCCCTTTTACCTCTGCGGGTATGGCAACGATATATGTGCCGCTGTTCTCCTCTTCAGGGGTGAATTCGCAGTCGTTTTTGTTTACTACGGCAGATTTGGTTTCAGAGCCGTCGGCATATTCAAATTTGAACCCGTTGAAGCGGATGCCGTTTAGGCCGGATATCCATATTTCCAACTTGTCGACATCGGCCAGTGAGCTTCCGTGTGCAGGGAAGAAGTCGGCCATTACGTCGATACGTGGCAGTTCGAGATAGTTGCAGTTGAATGAGAAAGAGCCTGCTGCCCCGGTAGCGGTTGTCTGAACGAAATTACCTTCGGTGTCGCGAAGCCCGGTAATCTGAATGTTGATCAGTTCCTGGGGGGCTGCCGAGCCAATCATTTCAGCCACGCGGCGCGATTTGCCGGTTAAATCAACTGTGGCTACAGCCCCGTTGATTGCTACCGGCAGACGTTCCATGTAGAATTGACCGTCGGCAGCTTCGATGTCACCGTAGCTGATTCGTGCTTCAGCGCCTTCAGTCTGCAGGTCTCTGTCGAATGTAAGGGTGGCAATTCCATCAGGGTCGCCTGGTGCAAAATATGATTTGAAGATTTTCGGGAAATCATATTTCAGCAGTTGTGCCGGTTGTCCGGCTGCTATGTATTTGACAGTGTAGATGCCGTCGCCGTTATAAAGTGATTCATCGGCTGTCGATTTGATGTCATTGATAGTGAGTGTGAATTCGTCACCTTTTTTTATGGTGCTGTTTTCAAGCCATCTGGTCAGAGCTGTTGCAAGGTCGACAGAGATGTATGAACCGGAGGAGGATACGCCGACGCGTGCTGTGGTGCCGTTAGCTGTTATCGATGCTTTGCCCACTGTGACAGGTAGGTTGAACTGGATATTCACGGTTCCGGTTCCTGACACTGAGAATGAGCTTCCCGCTGCCGGTTCCACATTCACGAAATCCAATTCCTGTTTCATCGAAATGCGGATTTTTGAGGCCATCGGGAATTTTGTGTATAAATAATAGGTTGTTCCGCTTTCGGCATCGAATGTGTATGTGATGCCCAGCGATGCATAGCCGGTGCAGGTGGTGGCGATTTCGTTGGTGTAGTCTGCATCGGAGAAGATTCCGATGTTTTCACCCTCGATAAGTACTTTCCCGCCTTCAGAGGCTGTGAAATGCCCGGTCAATGGCTGGTATTTTTCAATCTCGTAGGTTTTTCCGAGTTCGATTTCGCCAAGGTCTGTGGCGTTGGCCGCTTGTATGCCGAAGCATGTCACGACTGCCAAGGCCAATACTCTGGCGCAGTTTGCTGCGTAGGTGGTAAAAAGTTTCCTCATTGCAGGTTGTGTTTATTGTATGAAAAATTTGGTTTAGTTAAAACCTGCGGTCGCATACCCTTTGGCAGGCGACCGCAGGCTTATTGTGTTTGCGGCAGTGTGATTTCCTGCCGGAGGGGTTATTTCAATATCATTTTGACAACCGACGATGCATTACCAGAGGTGACTCTGATGATGGCAGGGCCTTGGAAGCCGTTGGTGTGGAGCTCCATCATGTCGTTGCCAGAACCGCTTGCAATAAGGCGTCCTGTGAGGCTGTAGATTTCAGCAACGAAATCGCCGGTTGCAATGACATGCACTGCGGATGGAACGGCTGTGACGGTTATATCGGTATTCTCAGTCTTGACAGATTCAACTCCGGAGCGTCCGGTCAACGAAACCTGGTCGGCATTGATAATGCGGTTGGTGTTGCCGTCGATCATCATTACCACCATATGGCAGTTGTCGGGAACATTCACAGTTGAAGGAAGCACACCTGTGATTGTGGCTTTGTATTCTTTGTCGCTTTCAATGTTCTGTGGGATATAGCCGCCGGTGCCGTTGTAGGTGGTTCCGTAGGCGTTGCGTGCTACATGTGATGCATAATAGGGATATACGCTAGATTGCCCGTATTTTCCACCTTTACCCCATTCGCCGAGGTCGGGGTTCTCGTATGTGTGGTTGTTGTTTGACTGGTAGGTCAGAACGTTGTCTTCCGTGACAACGGCGAATAGGTTGATGTTCTGCCCGGTCATGCTCAGTGCGCTCTTCACTGTGCAGTCAACTGTGAACCCTTTTGAATCTTCATCGTATGCTGAAACTATCGAAATCTGGGCATCTGCCTGTTTCTCGAATTCGCGCTGTGCCATGTCGAGCCACGACAGGTTTTCGGCATTGTCACCGGTCTCGCCGGCTGAAAAACGATAGTTCCCGTCGACTACCAACATCGGAGAGGTTATGTCGCCACGGTTGATGCGGCCTGACGGGGCGCCCTTCAGGCTCAGGAACGATGCATATGCATGGAGGCCCGCTCCGAGCTCGTCGCCGGTGTAGCAATGCAGGGCGATGGGTATGAATTTGTCGCCATAGATGCGGTGGAGGTTGTCAATTGCCACTATGCCGCGTGGGCAGTGTTGACACCCTTGGCCGGTGAACTCCTCAAGCACGATGCTCTGTTGGGGTTCGAAAGTGAGGTTCTTCACTGAAGAGGCGAGGGTCTCCACATCCTCGTCGCCGAGTTTCAGGTCAACCGAGAACTTGTTTTCCACACCTTTTGCCAAAGGCAGTTCTTTGGCGAAGTTGAATGGATAGACATCTTTGTTCTTAAGGTTAAGGCCTGTTTCGCTTATCTGGTCGAGGGTGTTGCCCTGGCCGTCTTTGAGGGTGAGCGAGATTGACGAGTATGTGTCAAGTTCCGATGTTATCGCGATTGCGCCTTTCACATTGAGCGCGTCTTTGTTGATTACACGCGTGGGGTTTTCAAACGATGCGGCATATTTGACGTCGCGCACAACTGTTACGTTGTCGACGAATACGGCGCTCTGGTCGTTGTTCTCATTGACAAACGCGATGTAGACGTTCTTGCCTGCATATTTGGCGAGGTCGATTACGTTGTGTTTCCATTCTCCGGCAAGCAACTCTTCGTTTTCACCCGGGCTCTGCAGCTCGTTGTAGATAACATCCCCGTCTTTGCGGAAACGGGCGGCAGTGGTTTCGTTGATTGAGGTGAAGATGTCGTCGGTTGCGAGAAGATAGATTTTCAGATAATCCTTCTTGCTCTTGAGATAGCTCTGTGAGTCGAATGTGAGCACACATTTTTCATCGGGAAGGAACAGCTGGGTGGTGCACATCCAGTCGTCAGACTGTCCTGCTGGCGAATACATCGAGTGTGACACCAGCGCCCAGTTGTCAGACGATTCCTGGTCGCGCACGGCAAACCATGGATATCCGTCGCCGTTGGCGAATCCCCAATCAATCATCTTCTGGATAGGCTGGTTGTGGTCGCCTTCGTGGAACATCCAGTTGGAGGTTATGTTGCCGTCTTCATTGAATATATAGCGGGTGTCGGTGGGGATTTCGCGCACGTAGGTGCCGGTGTAGTTGAACACGAGTTCGTCATTCCCCCCCTGTCCGCTGAGGTCGGTAACCGATTCGGCGGGAATAACGATGCGGTAGCCGAGGTCTTTGTAGAGATATTGTCCGGCAGTGGGATAGGCCATCATCTGGTTTGAGCCGCAGGCGATGTTGAGCTCGCATATCAGCTCGGGCTCGTCGTTGTCGGTGCGGTAGAAATAACCTTTGGCGTTCTCGGCAGCTTTGAGTTCGGCGTCGAAAGTCACCATAAGCGGGTTGGTGCTCATGTCGAGGCGTGCGAAAGCATGTCCGTCGGCGGGATATGCGCTGATGGCTTTCACTGGGCCGTTGGCGCGGCCTTGATATGTGATGTTGATTTCGCGTGATTTCACCTGCTCGTCGCCCTGGAGGCATATCATTCCTGCAGGGATGCGGACAGTGTATTTTTTCCCCGGTTCGAGGGTGGTGGTGCGGAATCCGATTGTAATAGTCGAGGCTTCGGCCGAGGCTTTCAGGGCGTTTCTGACGGTTTTGCCTGATTCGTCAAGAAGGGCGATGCGGTTTTGGTTTCCTACAACCGACACCGGTTGGCCGAAATTGATGCTCAGGGTTGTCAGGGCCGAGAAAACGCTTTCCTGTTTCGGGGTTACCGTGTAGTCGCCCAGAAGGTCGATCTGGGAGCACACGCTTGTGAGAGGCTCTTTCAGGCGCAGTATGTAGGTCTCGGCAGTCGACGGCAGCATGGCGATGGTGAGTCCGTCGGCAGATACCTCAACGGGCTTGCCGGTGACGCTGTATCCGGTTTTTGCTTCAAAGTCGATGTCGTAGACCTGTTTTAGAATCTGGCTGAGGTTATAGTAGTAGTTGCCGCTGCGGACAAGCATCGACGAATAAGGATTGACGGCGGGTGTGGCTGCCAGCAGTGTGCCGTCGTTTGTGATTGAGAAACCGCTGACATCGGTGTCGTATTGCCCGTCGTAAACTTCGAATTTGTCTTGGGCGATGTTGTAGCGGTATCCTACCCAGTATTCGCGTCCGAAAGAATTGCCGTCCATATCTTTCACCATGTAGGCAGCGCCTCCGACCCATTCGCCGTTGGGGCTCATAAAGCCGCCTTCCACAGCATGGATGCCGTCTACCTTGCCTACCCATTTCCCGCCTGGGGTGGATGGCTCGTTGAATCCGATGAATTTATGGGTCGATGTCTGCCGGTCATACACATATGTGCAGGTTGCCATCGGTGATATATAGCTATAAGATAATACGCCGAGAATGTAGCGGCCGTCGGGAGAAATGGCGTTGAGCGAATTCTGCTTCTGGTCTTCATTCGTCATGTCAATATGCGGCAGGTTTGGTAGCTCTACGATTGTTTTGGTCGTGAGGTCATAGCATACGGCATTGAATTCGTAGATGTTATCCTGGCCGACGATTCCGACAGCGTAGTGTCCGTCGGGAGTCACGGCATTCAGACGCCCGGTCGTATAACCTTCGGGAAGAGGGAGCATGGTCCATTCCTGTGTCGCTTTCGACCATATGGCCGGTTTTGTCTGGCATTCACCTACCACGATTGAGCCATCGTCTGTCACGCCTCCCACACCGGCCAGGCCGCTTGAGTGGGATATTGTGTACTTGTCTGTGATGTTTTCAAGGTTGATGAGCACGCCTCCTTTCGGACGTATGTCGCCGTCGTTGGTGCTTGCGGTCTCGGAAATCATCCATTTCCCGTTGGGCGACATGTCGGTGATGACGATGTCGGTGCCCGGCATGGGGTTGATGAATTCCGGTGCCATGTTGGCTTGGGCGTTTGCAGACACGGAGATGCCGGCAACCAACGCTCCTGCCATCAGGAACTGTCTCTTCATTTGGTTCATAGGTTTAATATTGAATTGTGTTAATGATTTTTATGTCGTTGTAGTGATGATCAGGTCTCGGTTCTGTTTTGTTTCGTTGTCCATGCAGAGGCGTTATGTAATAACGCGCATTATTGTGGGATGCAAATGTAGGTATTATTTTGGTTCATACCAACAGCCGATAATGGTTGTGAACTATTTTTAACACGTGTTTTATGCGTCGGATTGTTGTGGGAACAGGTTTGCAATCATGCCGTTAATGAATAGGATATACATATTCGGTTGTTTTGCGCAGATGCCGTTTGACGTGGGCTTTGCAGCGGCTTTGTGGCGGAATCCGGTTATGCGCAAAATACCGGGGCTGCATACAATCTGCATATCGGTTGTGGAGAGGGTTTCCCGAAGTGGATTTAAGGGTTGTTAAATCGCGGTTCAGATGTGACGAAAAAAACTCCGGTGTATGGCGATTCCGGAAATTCTGATTATCTTTGCGCAGATTAAACCGTGTCATTGGCAGATGGCACCACATAGTGTGAATATAAAAACGAAAATCTGATGAAACTCTTAAAATCACTGATTACCGTAGCTTTAGCCATATTTGCGGTGTCTGGCGCAAGCGCCCAGCTCCCCTCGGTCAACCTGAAAACCATCGACGGCAAAACCGTTGACACGGCAACCCTGTCGAATGACGGCAAACCTTTTGTTATCAGCTTCTTTGCAACATGGTGCAAGCCTTGCAACCGCGAGCTGAAGGCTATCCATGAGGTTTATCCCGACTGGCAGGATGAAACGGGCATGAAGCTCATCGCCATCTCTACCGACGAGGCCCAGAACGTCAGCAAAGTGAAACCTCTGGTTGATGCCGAAGGGTGGGAATATGAGGTGCTGCTGGATACCAACAGCGATTTCCTGCGCGCGCTCGGCATACAGATGATTCCCCACGTGCTGATTATCGACGGCAACGGCAATATCGCCGACAGCCGCAGCGGATATATCGACGGTTCCGAGAGCCATATAATTGAGAAAATACGCGAATTGCAGAGCAAATAAATCTCTCTGCGTCCAGACCGCCAATCATTACCCCGGAGATATAACACATGAACCTCAGCAAGACAGCGATTGCAATATGCGTGGCCGTTGCGCCTTTAGCCGCAGGTGCTAAAGGAGTGACTGTTCATGGCAGTGTGCAGTCAGACATATTGTTTCCTGAAAAGGATTACAAGATAGGTACCGAGGATTATAAGGATAAAGTGCTCACAAACACCTATGCCGATGTGGGCTTATACAGCCAGTTCGTAGATGCCGGTCTGCGGGTTGAATATCTTGAGCATCCGCTTCCGGGTTTTGAGCCTGATTTCAAGGGGTGGGGTGTGCCCAACATTTATGTGAAAGGTAAGTATAAAGGGTTTGAGTTGACAGCCGGAGACTTCTACGAGCAGTTCGGCAGCGGTTTCATCCTCCGCACTTATGAGGAGCGCAGCCTCGGAATCGATAACTCAATCCGTGGCGGCCGGTTGAAGGTCAATGCATTGAAAGGTTTCCGTTTCACTGCCCTTGGCGGCATCCAGCGCCGGTTTTGGGACTGGAGCAAGGAGTCGCGTGTTTTCGGTGCCGATGTCGAGTTCGACCTCAACGATTATGTGAAGTCGTTTTCCAACAAAGGTATAATCTGGACATTCGGGGCATCGTATGTGCTGAAAAATGAAGAGAAGGAAGACATCATAGTGCCCGGCACCAACTTCAAGCTCAACCTTCCGAAAAATGTGAACGCATTCGATGTGCGCACCCATTTCTATCGCGGCGGCCTGAGCCTGTTGGGTGAATTTGCATGGAAAGGGCAGGATCCGTCGTTTGACAACAACTACACCTACCGCCACGGCAACGCCCTGATGCTTTCGGCTGCATATTCAAAAACCGGATGGAGCGCATTGCTGCAGGTGAAGCGCAGCGAGGATATGTCGTTCCGCAGCCAGCGGTCGATGAGTCTCACCTCGGCATTCCTCAACAACATGCCCGCTTTCGCCTACCAGCACACCTATTCGCTGGCAGCTCTCTATCCATATGCCACCCAGGCCGCGCCCGGCGAGTGGGCTTTCCAGGGGGCATTCGCCTATACATTCAAGCGCAAAACAGCTCTTGGAGGCAAATACGGCACAAAGCTGAAACTAAACGTGAGCTATATCCGCGGGTTGCACCACACGGGAGGTGAAAAGTTCCACAACTCGCTCTACGGCACAGACGGCGGCCACACTTCGTTTTTCAAAATGGGTGAGCTGAACTACCAGGATATAAATCTGCAGCTCGACAAGAAAATCACCAAGGAGTTCCATCTGAACTTCATGTATATGAACCAGCGCTATAACCAGACGGTGGTTGAAGGGCATGGCGGCATGATAAACTCCAACATCCTGGTGCTTGAACCGAAGTGGAAGATGTCGAACAAACTGACCTTGCGCGGAGAATTCCAGTATCTCTTCACCAAACAGGATAAAGGCGACTGGGCCTACGGGCTGCTCGAACTGTCGATTCTGCCTTATCTGATGGTGAGCGTCAGCGACCAGTGGAACTGCGGTGAAACCAACCTTCACTACTACATGGCCACCGTCACCGGCAACTACCGCCGCAACCGCCTGATGGTAGGATATGGCCGCACACGCGCCGGTTACAACTGCTCAGGCGGTGTCTGCCGCTATGTTCCCGCTTCGCGCGGCTTCCAGTTAGCCTACAGCTACAACTTCTAAAAGCCGGTTTGGCTCTACCTTTGAAAGAACCATTCTTCTGAAATCCCTTCTCTCCGAAACAATACCAACAACTGACAGCTGAAAACAAACAACATAAAAACAGCTCCCTCTCCGGGAAACAGTAATTTCTCATCGAACTAAACTTTTTCAGCAAATGAACATCAAAAAGACAAACTTCAAGCTCGCGGCCTTGGCAATCCTCACTGCAGGAGCAGCCCTCTCCGCTTGCAATGACATAGAACCCGGTGACCGCTACAAGGAGTTGCCCCCCATCGATGCCAAACGCGGGGTGCTTCTTGAAGAGTTCACCGGCCAGAAGTGTGTTAACTGCCCTGAAGCCCACGATATCATCAAGGGGTTGAAAGAGCAATATGGCGACCAGCTCATTGTAGTCGGAATCCATTCAGGTGGTGATGCCTTTTCAATAGGGGATGGTGATGCTGTTTGGGGAGGTATCACACAGTGCCTTAGGGTTCCAGACGGTGAAGAGTATGCAAAGAAAGCAGGGGTAGTTTCAGGTGTAGGTTTGCCAATCGGTGCTATCAATCGTACTTCGGGGCTTGTCGGCAGAAATGCATGGTCAGACATTATACGTAACGAGATTCAGAAAGAGCCTATTGTTGACATTGATTTGCAACCTGAATTGGTTAATGATGCATCAGGTGAACCGACCAAACTGAAAATCACGGCTGATTTGAAGATATCGACGGATAAGGTCTCTTGCAACCTCCAGCTTTGGATTTTGGAGAGTGATATAACCGCGTTGCAGTATGGGTTGAACAATAGTTTCAACTTCGATTACAAACATGACCATGTGTTTCGTGCTGCTGTCAACGGGTTCAATGGAGAAGCGGTGAGCATTGTGCATGGCACCCCGACCACCATCGAGCATGAAATTGATTTAGATGCCAAATGGAATCCTGAAAATCTGTCGGTTGTAGGATTTGTCTATAACGGCAGTGGTGTGCTTCAGGCTGTAGAGGCAAAAGTTTCTTCGGGTTCTGATGAACCCGAAGAATGATTTTGATTAATCAAAAAATAAATATTAGCTTATGAATAAAATTTTTACATCAATTCTTGCCTTGGCATGTGCCTCAATGGCATATGCTGATGGCTTCCATTTTATCTATGATGGTAAGGAAATAAAAACCGATACCTCTATTGAGGTTGGGTATGTTATGCAAGTTCCGGCAATTTCGTTAGTAGCATGGGAGCCTTCATTGGAAATTGTATCTTCGTCAGATACTCAGATTACTTTAGAGGGGACTTGTGATGATGAGTCGCTTGCTCCATCATTTCAGGATTGCACTGAGAACTGTGTTCCCGCTCCCTTTAAAACAACTTACACCTTGGATGCCAATACGCCCAAACATCTTGGCATACATCGGAGTGCTACGAAGTTGACGGATGATACTAAGGATTTAGTTGGAGTTTTGACTGCTTATGAGAATGGAAATCCATCTAATAAGATTGTTTTGACGATTAATTTCTCAAATCGTAGCGCTGAAGAGGTTGGTGGTGTTGACAATGTGGCTGTCAACGGGGAGTTTGTGCGATTGGAAGGCGGCAACTCGTTGAGCTACAGTGTTAACGGCAAGGAGCACCTTGAGGTTTATTCAATTTTGGGAACACGCCTGGTTGACCGCGCAATCAGCGGCCACGGTTCGGTTGACCTCAATGGCCTCGGCCGCGGTGTCTACATCTACCGCGCAGGCCGCATCTCCGGCAAAATCGTTGTTAAGTAACAGATTCCCTATATAATATTAACCCATATGAAATGTGCTGAGCCGGTTTTGGCTCAGCACATTTTTATTATGTCGGAAAGGCGATTGCTGACACACGATTTGTCTGTATGTTATGGTGAGGTTTCGCCTATTTTGACACAGCCTCACGTTGGGAAGACGTGGCTATGGGTCAGCCTTTGAGTTTGTCGGCGATGTTGTGGGCGGCTTTGGCTCCGGCATCAAGGGCGTCGGCGGCGAAATCTTTCACTTTGTCGAATATCGACGAGCCTTCTCCGGCGGCTTTGTCTTTAATGTCGCCCGCTTTGTCTTTGAGGTCTCCGGCTTTGTCGGCTACGGTCTTGGCAGCTGCGGCAGCTTTTTCTTTTGCGCAAGCCATGGCATCGGCGGCTTTCTCTTTGGCATTTGCCACTGTGTCGGCAGCTTTATCCTTGGCATCGGAAAGAGCCTCTTTGGCATTGTCGACAGCTTGAGCGCTTTTTTCTTTTGCTTTGGCCACGGTTTCCGCAGCTTTTTCCTTTACGGCATCAACGGCATCGGCAGCTTTTTCTTTCACTGCTTCGGCTTTCTCTTTTGCTGCGACTTTAGCGGCAGCTGCGCTGACTTTCGCCGCCTGTTCTGATACGGTTGCGGCAGCTTTTGCCGCCATGTCTTTTGTGGTGTTCATAGTTGTAGGTTTCTATGTGTTAGTATTAAATTATAGTTGGGTAGAATGCGTCGGCATTCTGTCATATATCGTTTTATAACGATAATAACGCGTTTGGTTTTTCAAGTGTTGATGTGGTTAACGACTATTAAGATATCAGACGGAGCGGAGGCGTGTGGCGAACATGCGGCGCTCGATGGCGCGGTAGGTCAGAAGCATGGCGATGCCTGTAACGAGCCAAGAGATGGGGTAGACGATGAGCAGCACTTCAAAGCTGTGGTAGATGGGGCTGACGAAATAGACCCATAGCAGTCGCAAGACGCATGTGCCGAAGATTGTGATAACCGTGGGTGTCATTGAATGGCCGAGACCACGTAGGGCGGCTCCGCTTATTTCATAGCTGCAGGCAATCCATTGGAACATAAGAGCCACATGGATGCGCCTTGCCGCGAAATCTATCACTTCAGGGCTTGTGGAGAATATGCCGGCGCACAGTCGGCTTTGCCACACAATCAGCAGGTTCAACACCAGGCTTATGCCCATACTGAGCATCATGCACAGGCGCACCACGCGCCGGCAGCGCTGATGCTCGCCGGCGCCGTAGTTCTGGCTGACGAAGGCCACGGTTGACTGGGCGAAGGCGCTGATGATGAAGTAGCAGTAGCTTTCGTAGTTGAGCGCTGCGGCCGAACCGGCGATTGCTGCGGCGCCGAAGGTGTTGACAGTAGACTGGATGAAGATATTGGCAAAAGAGAACACCATTCCCTGCACTCCGGCGGGAACACCGATTTGGAGTATTTTTTTCAGCTCAGACTGTTCAATCTTTATGTTCCTGAGGTTTAGACAGAACGGCTCCGGCTCGCGGCAGAGGAGCCACACAATGATGGCTGCGTTGACCCCGTTGGCTATCACAGTGGCTATGGCAACACCTTCGACCCCCATGCCGAGCACTATGACGAGCAACAGGTTGAGGCAGGTGTTGACAATTCCGGCTATTACGAGGGCATAGAAAGGGCGGCGCGTGTCGCCCATGCTGCGCATGATGGCGGCTCCGAAGTTGTAGACCATCATAAAGGGCATCCCCAGGAAATAGATGCGCAGATAGAGCGATGCCAGTTCTATGACATCAGCGGGGGTGTTCATCATTTCAAGAATCGGGCGTGCAAACAGCAACCCGATGAGCATCAGCAACAGTCCGCTGGCAAGGGCGATGAAGGTGGCGGTGCTGACAGCGCGCCGTATGCCGCTGTCGTTGCGGCGGCCGATGTAGTTGGCGATTACAACATTTGCGCCGACAGAAATGCCCAGAAACAGGTTGACCATGATGTTGATCAGTGCACCGTTGCTCCCGACGGCGGCAAGGGCATGGCTTGAACAGAACCGGCCAACAACCGCCACGTCGACGGCATTGAACGATTGCTGCAAGATGCCGCTGGCAATCAACGGCAGGGCGAAAACCATTATCTTCCCCAGCAGAGGCCCGTGGAGCATATCCACGCGCACCGTATTTCCGCTTTTAATCATCTTTTCTACTTCCTGCACGGATTTTAACTGTGCAAAGTTACGAGTAAATTTCGTATCTTTGAGAATAAATTTCCCTCTTGATCGACTACCCATGAAATCGTCTGGTCACAAGATGCCATACCGATAAGAAAGATAATAAATCAAAACACAAACGATAATATCATGAAGTTACAGATTATTGCCGCTGCGGTGGCAATCGGTGTCGCTCTGAATGCGGCAGGTGAAACACCGGTGTATCTCGACACCACCAAACCTCTTGAAGAGAGAGTTAATGATGCCCTGGGGCGCATGACCACTGAGGAGAAGGTGGCGATTATCCATGCCCAGTCGAAATTCAGTTCGGCGGGAGTGCCCAGGCTCGGGATTCCTGAACTGTGGTGTACCGACGGTCCGCACGGCATCCGTCCGGAAGTTTTCTGGGACGAATGGGATCAGGCCGGATGGACTAATGACTCCTGCACGGCATTTCCGGCACTGACCTGCCTGGCGGCAACCTGGAATACGGAGATGGCGCAGCTTTACGGAAAAAGCATCGGCGAGGAGGCACGCTACCGCGAGAAGGATGTGCTGTTAGGTCCCGGTGTGAACATTTACCGCACTCCGTTGAATGGCCGCAACTTCGAGTATATGGGAGAAGACCCCTATCTGGCGTCGGCCATGGTTGTGCCCTACATCAAAGGAGTGCAGGCAAACGGAGTGGCGACCTGCGTGAAGCATTATGCGCTCAACAACCAGGAGCAGCGCCGCCATACCACCGATGTTGATTTGAGCGACCGCGCGCTCTATGAAATATATCTGCCGGCATTCAAAGCGGCTGTGATGGATGGTGGCACATGGTCGATTATGAGCTCATATAATCTCTATAAAGGGAGGCATGTGTGCCAGAACCAACGGCTGCTCAAAGAGATATTGCGCGACGAATGGGGATTTGACGGAGTTGTGATTTCTGACTGGGGTGGTGTGCATAACACCGAGCAGGTGATTGACGGCGGACTCGATCTGGAGTTCGGCTCATGGACTAACGGATTGTCGGAAGGGATGAAGAATGCCTATGACAGCTATTATATGGCTTATCCTTATCTCAAACTGATTTCGGAGGGGAAGGTTGACACGAAAGAGCTTGACAAGAAAGCGGCCAATGTTCTGCGCCTGATATTCCGCACGGCAATGAATCCTGAGAAGCCTTTCGGTTCGCTGAATTCACCGGAGCATTTGGCTGCTGCGCGGCAGATTGCCGGCGAAGGGATTGTGCTTTTGAAAAATGAGGGGAATCTGCTGCCGCTGAAACTCGACGGGAAGAAGAAAATCGCTGTTGTTGGTGAGAATGCGATAAAGATGATGACCGTGGGGGGCGGAAGTTCTTCGCTGAAAGCCCGCCGGGAGGTTTCGCCGCTTGAGGGGCTGAAGCATCGAGCAGGCGATGGTGTGGAGATTGTTTATGCGCGTGGTTATGTGGGGGATCCGGTTGCACAGCAGGACGGCATGAAAGTGCAGGATATTTCCGATAACCGCAGTGCTGAGGAAATGCTTGCCGAAGCCGTGGCTGCGGCGAAAGATGCCGATTATGTGGTTTTTGTAGGAGGTCTGAACAAGGCTCCGCATCAGGACTGCGAGGATGCCGACCGTGAAGGGCTCGGTCTGCCTTATGGCCAAGACCGTCTGATAGAGGAGCTTGCCAAGGTTAACAAGAACCTTGTTGTGGTCAATATTTCTGGCAATGCGGTTGCTATGCCGTGGATTAAGAGTGTGCCCGCTGTGGTGCAAGGCTGGTTCATAGGTTCGGAGGCCGGGAATGCCATAGCCGATGTGCTTGCAGGTGATGTGAATCCTTCGGGGAAACTTCCGTTTACTTTCCCCGTTAAACTTGAAGATGTGGGAGCGCATGCCCGTGGGGAATATCCCGGCAACAAAGATGCTCTTGCGGCCTCGAAAGAGTGGGGCGACACGATTCCGGAATATTACAATGAGGATATTTTCGTGGGATACCGCTGGGCTGACAAAGAAAAGACCACCCCGCTGTTCCCTTTCGGCCATGGGTTGAGCTATACGTCGTTTGAATATGGCAAACCGTCGGCCGACAAGAAGTCTTTGACTGCCGATGACACCATTACTTTCACTGTTAATGTGCGCAACACCGGCGACCGCGAAGGGCAGGAGATTGTGCAGCTCTATGTTACTGACAAGAAATCGAGTCTTCCGCGTCCGGTCAAAGAACTGAAAGGTTTCAAGAAAGTGAAACTGGCCCCGGGAGAAGAGAAGCAGGTTAGCATCACCATAGGGCGCGATGCACTTAGCTATTTCGACGATAACAAGCATGAATGGATTGCCGAACCGGGTAAATTCGAGGCCATTATAGGGGCATCGTCGCGAGATATTAAAGGTATTGTGCCGTTTGAATTGAAGTAATTAACACTCATATATTTTCGTAGTATGTTTCAAAGAATAGTAACGGCAGCGTTATGCATCGGCGTTATGGGAGCCGCAGTGTCGGCTAAGGATTATGCACTCGGTTCTCCGTCGGGACAGCTCGTTGCCAATATCTCGGCCGGGGATGGAATTAGCTATTATGTTAGTTTTGACGGTAAAAATGTGATAGCCCCATCCGCACTGTCGATGACATTGAGTGACGGACATGTGGTGGGGGATGGTAAAGTCAGAAAGGCTGTTCGCAAGAGTGTTGATGAAACAGTTTCATCACCGCTTTACCGCCGCTCAGAGGTGAGGGATAATTATAATGCCCTCACATTGAAGTTAGAAAAAGGTTGGGAGGTGCAGTTCCGCGCTTATGATGACGGATTTGCATACCGGTTCGTTTCGACCTCATCGCGGCCTTTTGAGGTTGTCAATGAAGAGGTTGAATATGCATTCCCCGGCGATGCCACGATGACGGTGCCATATGTCGCCGTCGGGAATGACGGAGATTTTAACTCGCAGTTTTTCAATTCGTTTGAGAACACCTATACAACAGCATCCCTTTCCCGGCTTAAAGACGGGAGGCTCTCTTTCCTGCCTTTGGTTGCCGATGGGGGAAATGGCGTTAAGGTCTGCCTTACCGAGACTGATCTCAATGATTATCCGGGTCTTTATCTGACTAAAAGTGCGAATGGGATGAAAGGTGTGTTCGCCCCATATCCGCTTAAGGTTGAAAAAGGGGGATATAACAATATACAGGGTGTTGTGAAAGAGCGGGCATCCTATATTGCCAAAGTCGACGGTGCGAGAAGTTTTCCATGGCGTGTTGCCGTGGTTGGTTCCGATAAAGAGATTGCGATGAGCGATTTGAGCTGGCTCCTGGCAGAACCGTCGAAGATTTCAGATGTGAGCTGGATCAAGCCCGGTAAGGTGGCATGGGACTGGTGGAACCATTGGAATATCACAGGAGTGGATTTCGAGGCCGGTATAAATACTGAAACATATAAACATTATATCGGTTTCGCTGCCGAGAACGGGATTGAATATGTAATTATCGACGACGGCTGGGCGGCGGGCAAAGGTGAGGATCTGATGAAAATCAATCCTGATATTGACTTGAAAGAGCTTGTGGCATATGCTAACGGCAAAAATGTGGATATTATCCTTTGGGCGGGTTATGATGCCTTCAACCGCGATATGGAGAATGTATGCCGACATTATGCTGATATGGGTATCAAGGGTTTCAAGGTCGATTTCCTTGACCGCGACGATCAGCTGATGACGCGGTTCAGCCATCGTGCGGCGGCCGAGGCTGCTAAACACCGGCTGGTACTTGACATGCACGGCACATATAAGCCGGCAGGGCAGAACCGCACATGGCCTAATGTGCTGAATTTTGAGGGTGTGCATGGGCTGGAGCAGATGAAATGGGACCCGATTGAGATTGACCAGATGGCATATGATGTTACAATCCCTTTCATCAGGCAGGTTGCCGGCCCGATGGATTACACGCAGGGGGCTATGAGGAATGCAACCCGGGGCAGTTTCCATCCTTGCAATGAAGAGCCGATGAGCCAGGGCACACGTTGCCACCAGCTTGCATTATACACTGTGCTTGAGGCGCCGCTGAACATGTTGTGCGATTCCCCGTCGAATTACCGCCGCGAAAAGGAATCGACCGATTTTATTGCCGGTATACCGACGGTCTGGGATGAGAGCATGGTTCTGGCCGGAGAGATGGGCAAATATATCGTGACAGCGCGCCGCAGCGGTGATGTGTGGTATCTCGGAGGGGTCACTGACTGGACACCGCGCGATGTCGAGGTTGATTTGACTCCTCTGAAATTGGCCGCCGGTGCGGTTATGACGCTATTTACCGACGGGGTCAACGCCCATCGCAATGCCACTGATTATAAACGGACTTCGCGCGGCGTGCAACCCGGTGAAACTTTGAGGGTGCATATGGCTCCTGGTGGAGGTTTCGCCGCCCGCATCGCCCGATAAAGACAGCCGGGCTGCATTTCGGCTCAAGCCGAAATGCAGTGGGTGTGTGTTCTTCCGTTGCAAATATTCATTAGCGTTTTAGCTGTATCAGAAACTCTCGTGGTGTGCATTCCACTTCTTTTTTAAGCAGACGTGTGAAATGATAATATGCTCAAGTCGGGTAATAATATCCGCATTTTCATATCTTCTCGTTGTGAACTGCCTGTTATAGAAACGTAGGCAATAATTAAGAGATTGTCTAAAATCTTTTGGAAAAAATTTTAGACGATCTCTTAAATTCAAACAATCTCTAATGTGCCAAAATTCGTAGAGATAAAATTTGGGTACAAAAATAAAAAAGAAAAATCCCGGGTATTTGTAATACAAATACCCGGGATTTTTCAAAGTGTCCGAAATGAGACTCGAACTCACACGACCCAACGGTCACTACCCCCTCAAAGTAGCGCGTCTACCAATTCCGCCATCCGGACATTAATGAATCTTGCCTCTTTTGTTATGTAGGCTATTGAGAGTGGAGATGATTTTATGAGCGAAAAACGGGACTCGAACCCGCGACCCCGACCTTGGCAAGGTCGTGCTCTACCAACTGAGCTATTTTCGCATGTGATGTCTCAACAAGCCTGAATGGACTGCGGCTATCAGACCGGTCACAAATATCAGAGGTTTGATTCGTCAAAATTTAAAAGAGCTATTCTGAGAGCGAAAAACGGGACTCGAACCCGCGACCCCGACCTTGGCAAGGTCGTGCTCTACCAACTGAGCTATTTTCGCAAGATTTTCTATATCTGCAAACGTTGAAATGCCTCGCCTGACACCCCGTTTTGTCGTTTGCGATGCAAAGGTAGGCATTATTTTTGAATTGGCAATGCTTTTGGGCGATTTTTTTCGGAAGATGAGTGTTTGATGGTTGTTTTTGCGGTTTTTGCGGCTTTCTGGTCGTGTCAATAGGTTGTCTGAAAATCTTTTGAAAACTTTTCAGACAATCGTAAGCGTTTTTTGAGATAAAGCGGTTGCTTTTATTTTGTGGTTTTATTGTGTTTTTCTAACTTTGCGACAGGCGGCTTCCATGCTTGCCGCAGTGATGGATAACCGTAAAATTAACACCATAAAAAACTACAATCAAAAGAAGAGATGGCAAAAGTAAAACCTTTCAGGGGGATTCGTCCGCCGAAACAGTTTATCGAAGAGGTGGCTTCACGGCCTTATGACGTGCTAAATTCGGAAGAAGCCCGTAAGGAAGCCGAGGGGAATCCGAAGTCGCTTTATCATATAATCAAGCCGGAAATCGATTTCGAGCCGGGCACTGACGAGCATGACCCAAAGGTGTATGACAAGGCTGTGGAGAATTTCCGCGCGTTCCGCAGCAACGGGTGGCTTGTTCAGGATGATGAAGACCACTATTATATCTATGCCCAGACCATGGACGGTCGCACGCAGTATGGTATTGTGATTGCCGCTGATGTGAAGGATTACGTAAACGGAGTTATCAAGAAGCATGAGCTGACCCGCCGCGACAAGGAGGATGACCGCATGAAGCATGTGAAGGTGAATAATGCCAATATCGAACCGGTGTTTTTTGCTTTCCCCGACAATGAGGTGCTTGAGGGTGTGATCAGAAAGGTTGCTGCCGGGGAGCCGGAATATGATTTTGTGGCTCCTGACGGATTCGGCCACCATTTCTGGGTTGTCGATGATGATGAGCTGACCGCCACAATCACAGAAGAATTTGCCAAGATGCCGCATCTTTATATTGCCGACGGTCACCACCGCTCTGCAGCCGCTGCGCGTGTAGGGCTTGAAAAGGCTGAATCTGATGCCGGCCATACCGGCGAGGAGGAGTATAATTATTTCCTTGCAGTGGCTTTCCCGGCTTCGCATCTGAGGATTATCGATTACAACAGGGTTGTGAGAGATCTCAACGGATTGTCGGAAGAGGAGTTTCTGAAACGGCTTGAGAATGATTTCGCCGTTGAGGATAAGGGGACGGAAATCTACCGCCCGGATAGGCTTCATAACTTCTCGCTTTATCTTGGCGGACGATGGTATTCACTGACACCGCTTGAAGGCCGTTATAATGATGCTGACCCGATAGGAGTGCTTGATGTTACGATTTCGTCGGATCTGATTCTGCGCGATATTTTAGGTATCACAGACTTGCGGTCTGACAAGCGGATTGATTTCGTTGGCGGTATCCGTGGTCTGGGAGAGTTGAAGGCGCGTGTTGATTCCGGGGAGATGAAGGTTGCGCTGGCGCTTTATCCGGTGTCGATGAAACAGCTGATGGATATTGCCGATACAGGTAATATAATGCCTCCGAAAACAACCTGGTTCGAGCCTAAGCTGCGCTCCGGCCTGGTGATTCATGAGTTAGTGTAGGGGGCTTTTATAGCTTCTATAGCTCTTATAGCTTCTATAGCCGCTTATTATGAAATACGCAACCCCGCCGTTGGATTACGGCGGGGTTGCGTTGTATTGGGGCCAGGAGCCGTTTATTCTTCGGCTGAGACTGCTTCTGATTGCAGGATTTCGGTCTGAGGCTCTTTGATGTTGGGCTCTTCGAGGCCGAGACCTTTGCGGCGGTCGATTACTTTGAGGATGAGTCCGAGTATCAGGGCTGCAACTCCGAGACATGCGAGCATTACCAGCGGCCATGTGTAGTTGTAGCTTATGGCGGCAACTTCCGGGGTCATGGTGCCGTTGGCGAGGTCTTGCGCAATCTGAGGGTTTGTGCCGTCGAGCACTTTACCAATGAGGAGCGGGAATAGCCACAGGCCGATGTTCTGAATCCAGAAAATCAATGCATAGGCAGAACCGATGATTTTGGCGTCGACAAGTTTGGGTACGCTTGGCCAAAGTGATGCAGGTACGAGCGAGAAGGAAGCACCGAGAACCAGTATGGTCATATATGCCACGCATACCCCGGCGATGTCGTTGCCTTTGAACATTGGCAGGATGAAGGCGAATGTGAGGTGGCAGGCTATGAGGAGCAGTGAGCCGAGCACGAGCATTGAGGCCGCTTTGCCTTTATAGTCGACATATTTTCCGAGTATTGGTGTGATTCCAACAGCCAGTAGGGGGAACACGGCGAAGACTGCAGCCGCAGACTGGCGTTTATAGCCCATGAAGCAGTATGCCACGAGTGCGATTACGGCGATGGCAAGAGTGATGTAGCGTATTGCTTTATTTTTGGAGAAGTTGCTGGCGAAGGCTGCGGCAGCGACAATAATCATTATGGCATATTGAATCACAGTCACTGAATCTGAAGCCCAGAAAGAGCCTTCGTCGGGGGCAGTGAACGAGATGTTGCACTGGAGCATGTTGACAGCATATTTCTGGAACGGGAATATGGCGGAGTAGTAGAGTACGCATAGAAGGGCCACGAGCCAGAACCCGCTGCTTGTCAGTATTTTTCCGAGGTCTTTGATTTGGAATGGGTCATCTTTTTCTTCTTCCATGTGGGTCTGTTCATCGAGTTTCTTATCCATGAAGAAGTAGACGATAAACATTATCAAGGCAATCATCAGGAGGACTACTCCGAAAGCTACCGAGCGGGCAACGCTCACATGGCCGCCAAGTTCGGCGAACATGGGTGAGAAAATCATACATGTTGCCACGCCCAGACGTGCGAGCGCCATTTCCGAACCCATTGCCAGGGCCATTTCGCGGCCTTTGAACCATTTGACGATTCCACGGCTTACGGTTATGCCGGCCATTTCAACACCGCATCCGAAAATCATGAAGCCTACGGCAGAGAATTTGGCCGATGAGGGCATTCCTTCATAGAAAGGGGAGATGCCGAGTTCGTCGAAGACCGGTATGTAGTTGAGATGGTTGGTGAACCACACATCGAGTGAGCTTCCGAGGAATGTGTCGGTGAGGGCATACCAGTTTATGGTTGCGCCGACGAGCATCACCGCACCTGAAAGGATGGCGGTGAAGCGCACCCCCATTTTGTCGAGGATGATTCCGGCGAATATCAGGAAGAATATGAACACGTTGAGGAATGTCTCCGATCCCTGCATGGTGCCGAATGCTGTCGAGTCCCAGCCGCGGGTCGATTGCAGAAGGTCTTTGATCGGGGAGAGGATGTCCATGAAGATGTAGGAGCAGAACATGGCGAAGGCCAGCAGCCCCAGGGCAGTCCACCGTGCCCAGGCTTTGTCGTTTAGGTTGCCTTTCAATGTTTGTGTCATTGCTTGAATTATGAGATATTATTGGTGATATTAATAGTCAATGGGTCAACAAAAGTAGCTAAAAATGGCACAATTTGAAAATATAATGCCTATTTTTGCGGCATGAATACGGAAACTCGACCTTATACATTCGACCGCGTGGTGCGGTTGCTCATCGGAGTGGTCATTGCCGGAGCGGTTTTGTGGCTGATTGATGCGTTGAAAGATGTGTTGCTCCCTTTTCTGGTGGCTTGCCTGATAGCCTATCTGTTTGAGCCGTTTGTTCAATATAACAGGTCGCTTTTAAGGCTTAAGGGGCGTTTTGTGGCGATATTGATAACGTTGTTCGAGGCGGTATTGCTGTTTGGGTTGTTAGGTTATTTCTTTGTGCCGTCGATTATCGGGGAGATGCACCATATGGCCGACATGCTTGGCAAATACAAGACCTCGGATATGACGATAGAGTATTTCCCTCCATGGCTGCATGATTTCATAAAACGCAACATAGATTTCGACCTGCTGTCGCAGAAACTGACGAGCCAGAATGCCGATGTGCTTGTTGACAAGGCGATGGCTGTGATTCATGGCGGCCTTAATGTTGTTCTTGGCATTATCGGGTGGCTGATTGTGTTTCTGTATGTTATTTTCATAATGCTGGACTATGACCGGCTGATGCGCGGTTTCAGGCTTATGGTGCCGCCGAGGTTCCGCAAAATAGCTTATAAGCTGGGTGGTGATATAAAGGATTCGATGAACCATTATTTCCGTGGCCAGGCGCTGATTTCGTGTTGTGTGGCGGTGGTTTATTGCGGAGGGTTCGCTTTGTGCGGTTTGCCGCTGGCGGTTGTCGTAGGCCTGGGTACGGCTGTGCTTTTCATGATTCCTTATTGCCAGTATATCTCCATAATCCCTGTTACGATACTCTGTCTGGTTGATACGGCCAACAGCGGAGGGAGTTTCTGGCGTATGTGGTGGGAATGCATGGCTGTGTTCGCCACGGTGCAGGTTGTCGGGGATTTGATTCTGACGCCGCGCATAATGGGTAAAGCCATGGGGCTGAATCCGGCGATTATCCTTTTGTCGTTGTCGATCTGGGGGTCGCTTTTCGGTTTTATAGGCTTGATTATCGCTTTGCCTCTGACCACGTTGCTGCTGTCGTATTATGAGCAGTATGTGATTATGCGTAATGACGACGAGACACCTACGCAACGGCTTGAAGAGGTGAAGGAGATTAAAGAGATGACTGATACACCTTTTGACCAGGAGTGATTCCGTCCGTTTGTGTTAATGGGTGCTCTTTATGTGAATGATGCTTTGCGCCAACGGTCAATCATGGCTTCCATGTCGGCTGGAATCGGCGATGTGAAAAACATTTCCCGGCGCGTTGCGGGGTGGACGAACCCGAGGGTGCGGGCATGAAGTGCCTGGCGCGGGCAGGTGTCGAAACAGTTTTTGACGAACTGGCGGTATTTGGCCGATGTGGTGCCACGTAGGATTTCGTCGCCTCCATATCTGGCGTCGTTGAGCAGGGGGTGTCCCGAATGCATCATATGGACGCGTATCTGATGGGTGCGACCGGTTTCGAGCACGCATTTCACCACCGACACGTAGTTGAGTTTTTCCACCACTTCATAGTGGGTCACTGCATGTTTGCCGATTTCGCCACCGGCGGGGAAAACCGCCATCTGCAACCGGTCTTTGGGATTGCGGGCTATGTTGCCAACGATTGTGCCGGTGTCGGGCGAGGGTATTCCCCATACCACCGCTATGTATTCGCGTTTGGTTGTTTTGTTGAAGAATTGCTTGCCAAGGGCTGTTTTTGCATCGGGTGTCTTGGCTACCACAAGAAGTCCGGAGGTGTCTTTGTCGATACGGTGCACCAGCCCCATGCGCGGGTCGTTGACATCGTAATCGGTGTTGTTGCGGAAATGCCAGGCCAGGGCGTTGACCAGGGTGCCGGTGTAATTGCCGTGGCCCGGATGCACCACGAGACCAGCCGGTTTGTTTACCACCAGAAGGGTGTCGTCTTCGTAAACGATGTCGAGCGGAATATCTTCGGCTATGACTTCATGCTCGTAGCGAGGGCGATCCATCACTACGGAGATTATGTCGTCGGGCTTTACGCGGTAGTTAGATTTGACGGGTCGCCCGTTGGCAAGGATGCAACCAGCCTCTGCAGCCTGCTGTATGCGGTTGCGTGAGGCGCGTTGCATATGGTCGACGAGGAATTTGTCGACTCTCAACAGTTGCTGGCCTTTGTCGGCAACGAACCTGAAGTGCTCATACATTCCATTTGACAATGGGCTCTGGTCGTCGCCCTCGTCGTAGGTGTCGCAGTCGTAGAGTTCGTCGTCATCGAAAGCGGCTGCGTTTTCTTGCAGATGGTGGTTGCCGGAGCTGTTTCCTGTTATGTTTTCGGTCATGCGTCATTCAATGTTTAGCTCGTCGATGGTTTCGTCGATAGCTAGTGTGTCGGTTACAATGCCTGTCTCCACTGCTTCCTCAAGCCCTGAGCCTACCTCGAGTGTCACTATGGCGGAGATTGGGATCCGGGCGCCGGGCTGGAGTGCCACCCCGTTGAATTTGGCACCCAGTACAAGTCCACGGTATTCGGATATGACCGAAACCTCGCGAATTTCTTTTATGCCTGCGCCTTCAAACATGGATCGGGCCTGGCGGACTGACACGTTGTAGAAATCAGGAACAGTTATGAGTTTTGGAGAGAATGCGACGATTGTGAGGTAGACCGTGCCTCCTTTTTTTATCCTCGCACCTGCAATGGGAGTCTGCTCCACCACGGTGCCCGGACGGCTGTAGTTGTCGAAAACCGAGTCGGAAATAACGGCGCGTAGTCCTGCGAGGTCTACATTGCCTTCGGCGCTTGCGTATGCTTGTCCTTTTACATCGGGAACGACGCGCTCCTGTCCGTGGAATGTCCAGAAATCGAGGAACCACAGCATCATCCATATTAGCAAAGTGGATGCGAGAATGATATAGATAAGGTTCATCAGCACCGGATGGCGCCGACGGAAGTTGGAGGCTTTTTCCATTGTGGATGCATTGTAGGGGCGTGGTGAGGGTGCGTCGTATTCCTCATAGTCTGGCTGTTGACGTAGTTTGGCGGGTCGTTGGGCTGCGCGGTGTTGGCGGGATGGCGGTTCTGCCGGCCGTTGTGCCGTTGTGCCGGGACGGGGAGCGGGTCGGGTTGGTTGTGAGTAGCCGGAGTTGTCATAATCGGTGTAATCACCGTAGCCGGCATCGTACTCATCGTCGTACTCTCCGTCATACCGTTCGTCATAATCATATGGGTCGTTATGCCCGTAATCGTAATCGTCGCGGCGGTCGTAATCGTCGAAATCATCGCTGAAGCCTGATTCATATCCGTGTTGAGGCCTACGGCGGTTGCCCCGAGGGGTGTCGTTATAATCGTAATCGTCGTAATCTTTCATCCTGGTGGTTCCCGTTTTGAGAAGCGTTGTAGCTGCAAAAATACAACTTTTCTGTCAATTGCGAAAGAACCGCATCCTGGAGTGGCTGTGTGTTGGGGCATAGGCGCTTTGTCGCGACTGTCTCTAAATGGGCTACGATGCTGGTTTTAACAAATATTTGGTGGTGGCGGGGAGGGGTTTGGAGGATTTTTATTAACTTTGTGGCTTGAAATCAAATGGCCTGATTGGGGCATCGGTGGTTCGTCGTTGACATTCTTCCGGAGTTTCAGAGGGTGTTTTCAATTCAAGACTATGCGTAGCAATATTTTAAGTCGGGTGCTTATGATGGTGGCATGTCTGGTTCTGTTTGCTTCATGCGGAGAGTATCAGAAAGCATTGAAGAGTCCCGACCCCAATTATAAGTTTGATTTTGCCAAGCGGGCGTTTGAACAGAAACGCTATGTTCAGGCTTACACTCTTCTGAAGGATGTTGTGACCCAGCTAAAGGGGTCGGATAAGGCTGAGGAATCTATGTATCTTCTCGGTCTTAGCCATTATGAGAATAAAGAGTATCCTGATGCGGCGGCATATTTCAAGGCGTATTACCAGCGTTATCCTAAAGGGAAATATGCCGAACTTGCCCGTTATTATGCCGGATATGCCTATTATCTTGATTCTCCGGAGGCGCAGCTTGACCAGTCGGAGACTGTGAAGGCGATTGAGGAGCTGCAAGGTTTTTTGGACTACTTTCCTCGCTCCGACAAAGTCACTTTGGCGCAGAATGCTATTTTTGAGCTTCAGGATAAGTTGACGCTCAAGGAATTGCAGAATGCCCAGTTGTATTACAATCTGGGGACTTATATGGGTAATAACTATGAGAGCGCCATTATCACAGCAAGAAATGCTATCAAGGAGTATCCCTATTCAAAATATAAAGAGGAATTGGAAATGCTTGTGTTGAAATCGCGTTATCAAGAGGCTAATCTTTCGGTTGATGAGCGTAAGGCAGAGCGTTTCCGCGATGTTATCGATGAATATTACAGCTTCATCAACAACTATCCCGACTCTCCCCGCCGCCAGGAGGCCGATAACATCTTTAAAATAGCCCAGCGTTATGCCGGGGAGTGAGTAATGCGAAAAAAATAACGACATAATAAGACATCAGAAGATTATGGACTACAAAAAGACTAATGCCCCGCTGAATACCGTCACACGCGACATGATGGATCTCTGCAAAGATACAGGCAACGTCTATGAAACGGTGAGCATCATTGCCAAGCGAGCCAATCAGATTGCCGGCGAGATGAAACACGACCTTGACAAGAAGCTGCAGGAATTCGCTTCGCTCAATGATAACCTTGAGGAGATTTCGGAGAACCGTGAGCAGATTGAAATCTCACGCTATTATGAGAAGCTCCCGAAGCCTACGTTGATTGCAGCCCAGGAGTATGTTGAGGGGAAAATCCATTTCCGCAATCCTGCCAAAGACAAAATGGGTCTCGACGACTGATTGCCTGTAGGGCATCTTTGACCGTATCGATACGTAACGCCGCCGCATCTGAATCATATGGTTCAGATGCGGCTGTTGTTGTGTGGCTTTGGATGAAGGGCTTTCCCGGTATTATGCCATATTGAGAAAGTTTATGAAAAATAACAGCACCGATGCGGATGTGCAAGGGTGCTGTAACGGTTGGTTGAAAGGCGTTTTTATTTGACTCTTTTCAAGTCATACGAGCCGTTTCCACTGTCTGTCAAGGTCATTGTGTCACCTTTAATGAAACCTGTGATATTGTAACCATCGAATTTTACGTTGAAATTGCCCGTTGATGAATCGTAAACATATGTGCATACCTCGCTATAGGAGTTGGCGGGTGAATTAGACGGATAGACCGTCACTGCACACTTGGAATCGTTTTTAATTTCCACCTTGGTGAAATAGTCTGTGTGGGGATTTATCCCTTCCCATACTGAGCCGATGAGGTCTTCGGTTTTTTGGGGCTCGTCTTTGTCGTCGTCGCTGCATGACGCGAAGCCGACACACGCAATTGCTGCAATGATTGCGAATGCAAGAAATTTTAATTTCTTCATTTTTGTTGATTTATTGTGTTTCTCATCCTCCATTGAAACGGTTCGTATTATTATACATAGAAAAGGTGTGAGGATTGTATCTTGTCTTATCCTAAAGTCAGGTCTTCGCATTACCTTTCAGCATGGATAAAACAATAGCCCCACACCGATATTGCTATATAATCTGCCTTTCACGACAGGATATAAGCAACCGATGCAGGTGCTATTGCCAATCTCATCTTCATGCTGAATATCAAAGTTGCGAAGTTTGACTTTAGAAGATAAAATTTCAATAACACCTTTTTATAAAGTTGTTGATTCCGTCGGCCAACTCTATGACACCGGAATCAAGTGCAAATTTACGAAAAAATGTTATTGGTGGGGCTGTGCCGGGTGATGTTATTCAGCATCCGGCTTGCTTTTTCGTAAAACCCGACTATAATAGGCCCCACGTATAACCTTATAATAAGCCTCACTCCAGTAGAGAAGGGTGTAAATGAAAAGGCGGTGTGTCAAAATGCAATATTTTGACACACCGCCTACTATAGGTTGTGAGGGGGGATTAGCGCTCTATGGTCTGGGTGCGGTCGGGGCCGACTGAGACGATGGCGATTGGGGTGGCGAGTTGCTTTTCGAGGAATGCGATGTAGTCGTTGAATTCCTTGGGGAACTGGCTTTCAGAGGTCATTGCCGACATGGGGGTCTGCCATCCGGGCAACTCAACATAAACCGGCTCTATTTTGTCGGAATCTATAGAGTAGGGGAAACGGTCGGTTTCTTTGCCGTTGATTTTATATGCCACGCAGGCTTTGATTGTCGGGAAGCCGTCGAGAACGTCGCTCTTCATCATTATGAGTTTGGTGACACCGTTAATCATTATGGCGTAGCGAAGGGCAACCAGGTCAATCCATCCGCAACGGCGTTCACGTCCGGTCACGGCTCCGTATTCGTGGCCGAGATCACGAATCTGCTTGCCGGTCTCATCGAATAGTTCTGTGGGGAAGGGGCCGCTGCCTACGCGGGTGCAATATGCTTTGAATATGCCGAAAACGTCGCCGATTTTGTTGGGGGCGATGCCGAGGCCTGTGCAGGCTCCTGCACAGACGGTGTTCGACGAGGTTACAAAAGGATAGGATCCGAAGTCTACGTCGAGCATTGTGCCTTGCGCGCCTTCACACAGCACGCTTTTGCCTTGGGCGAGAGCATCGTTTACGGCGTATTCTCCGTCAACGATTTCATATTCTTTCAGATACTCGATTGCTTTCATCCATCGCTCTTCGAGCTGGGCGAGTTGTTCTGAATCCGGTGTTGCTCCGAGTGCGGCCAGACGGGTTAAGTGGCGATTGCGGGCTGTAGTGTATTTTTCGCTGAAGTTTTCGGTTATGTCGCCGAGGCGGATGCCGTTGCGTGAGGTTTTATCGGTGTATGTCGGGCCGATACCTTTTCCGGTGGTGCCTATCTTGGCCGCGCCTTTGGCTTGTTCGTTGGCGGCATCGAGCAGGCGGTGGGTGGGAAGGATCAGGTGGGCTTTACGTGAAAGTTTCAGGGAGTGTTTAAGGTCTATGCCCCCTTGGCACAATGCTTCTGCTTCTTCCATGAATAGCACAGGGTCGAGCACTACGCCGTTGCCGATGAGGTTCATTTTCTCGTTTTGGAATACTCCCGAAGGGATTGAGCGGAGCACGTATTTCTTGCCGTCGAATTCGAGGGTGTGTCCGGCGTTGGGGCCTCCTTGGAATCGGGCTACAACATCGTAGCGCGGGGTCAGCACGTCAACTACTTTTCCTTTTCCTTCATCGCCCCATTGCAGGCCGAGCAAAACATCAACTTTCATGTCAGTTTTCTGTGGTTTGTTTCCTATTGGTCAGTGATTCTGTGTTTTCTTTTTCTTTGCTGTTGAAGTGGCAGCTTTGCTTTCTTTCTCCTTTTTCAATTTCTTTTGGCAGCGTGAACATATGCCATAGACGTAGAGAGAGAAAAAGTCTGTTTTAAAAGTGGGATAGCGCAGATTGCCGATCAATTCTATGAGGGTGGGGTCTTTTACGGCGCGCACGCGGCCGCAGACGTTGCACACCAAGTGATGGTGGCTCTCGTTTACCCCTTGAGGCACCCGCTCATATTGCGCGGGCTGGTTCCCGAACTGGTGGCGGCGGACAAGGCCTGCCTCTACGAACAGTTGGATGGTGGCATAGACTGTTGACAGGCTCACATGGTAGCCTTCAGCTTCAAGTTTCCTGTGAAGGTCGTCGACATGAAAATGCGCATCCGTGGAGAAAATCTTTTCCAGGATGGCATAACGCTCGGGGGTTCGGCGCATTTTTTTGCCTTTAAGATAGGCTGTAAGCGCCACACGGGCCGGAGTGTAGAGTTTGTCGTCTTTCATCGCCATTCCGTGTGCAAAGATACGTAATATCATCGGGCTTCGCAAATAAGATGATGGTTATCATAGACGTTGAAATACTCTATATCCGGATATAAAAACGGCGCTGCAGTCGCAGCGCCGTTTTGTGGTTATCGGGTCTGGTGGAATCAGATTACACCCTGTTGCATCATTGCGTTGGCAACTTTCATGAAGCCGGCGATGTTGGCGCCTTTCATGTAGTTGAGGTATCCGTCGGCTTCCATGCCGTAGGCTACGCACTGCTCATGGATTGATGCCATAATCTGATGGAGTTTTGCGTCGACTTCTTCTGCGCTCCACTGGAGGTGTTCTGCATCCTGGGTCATTTCAAGGCCTGAGCATGCCACACCGCCTGCGTTTACGGCTTTGCCGGGTGCATAGTTGATTTTATTCTCGATAAAGCAGTCGATTGCTTCGGGGGTGCATCCCATGTTTGAAACTTCGGCAACGAGTTTCACTCCGTTTGCCACGAGCTGACGGGCGTCGTCGCCGTTGACTTCGTTTTGGGTTGCGCAGGGAAGTGCGATGTCGACTTTCTGCTCCCAGGGTTTGCGGCCGGGATAGAATGTTGCGTTGGGGTATTTCTTCGCGTAGGGTGCAACGATGTCTTCGCCGGAAGCGCGGAGTTCGAGCATGTAGTTGATTTTTTCACCGCTTACGCCGTCGGGATCGTAGATGTAGCCGTCGGGGCCGGAAATTGTGACAACTTTGGCGCCGAGTTCGTTGGCTTTGATGGTAGCCCCCCATGCAACGTTGCCGAAGCCTGAGATCGCCACTGTTTTGCCTTTAATTGTGTCGTTGATGCGGGCAAGCATGTTTTCAACGAAGTAGAGGGCGCCGAAACCTGTTGCTTCGGGACGGAGGCGAGAACCGCCGAAATCGAATCCTTTGCCGGTGAATGTGCCGGTGTGTTCGTCGACGAGTTTTTTATACATGCCATACATGTAGCCGACTTCGCGGCCGCCTACACCGATATCACCGGCTGGTACATCGCGGTCGGGGCCGAGATTTTTCCAAAGGCCGAGGATGAAGGCCTGGCAGAAGCGCATGATTTCACGGTCGCTCTTTCCGCGGGGTGAGAAGTCGCTGCCGCCTTTTCCGCCACCCATGGGAAGGGTTGTGAGGGCGTTTTTAAAGGTCTGCTCGAAGCCGAGGAATTTCAGGATCGAGAGGTTGACAGATGCGTGGAAACGGATGCCGCCTTTATACGGGCCTATGGCATTGTTGAACTGCACGCGGTAGCCGATATTGTTTTGCACTTCACCTTTGTCGTCAATCCATGTGACGCGGAAGGTTACGATGCGGTCGGGTTCGACCATGCGCTCGATAATGCGGTTTTTCTCAAATTCGGGGTGCTGGTTGTAGACGTCACCCACAGAAAGCAATACTTCGCGGACTGCCTGCAAGTATTCTTTCTCACCCGGATGCTTAGCCTCCAGGGCGCTCATGATATTATTTACATCCATAGCTTTAAAATTGTATGAATTAGGTTGCGGATTTCATGCCATCGTAATGATGACCTTGCAAATGTAATATAATAGTTTCAATAAAAGCCAAAAAAATCGGATTATTTTTTATGTCGTAAATCATACGCGCAGAGCATTGTTGGGCAAAACGATGCTATTGTGGTGGCATTTGTGCCAAAACGATGCATGTTTGTTCGTTTTTCCGCTTTTATGCAGTTGTAATGTGTAAAAAAACGCCCGGAAGAATCCGGGCGTTTTCGTATGTATTATGTCGTCGGGTTATTCGGCTACACCTGCGATTTCGGGGTCGATTATGATGCGTCCGCAGTATTCACACACGATGATTTTTTTGCGAAGTTTGATTTCGAGCTGCTTCTGGGGCGGGATGCGGTTGAAGCATCCTCCGCAGGCGTTACGCTGGATGTAAACCACGCCGAGGCCGTTGCGGGCGTTTTTACGGATGCGTTTGAAGGCGTTGAGGGTGTATGCGTCGATTTTGGGTTCGAGGTCTTTGGCCTGTTGGCGGAGGCGCTCTTCATCCTGGCGTGTTTCAGAAACGATTTCTTCAAGCTCGGCTTTCTTTTCGCCAAGCACGTGCTCGTTGTCGGAAATTTTTTCTTCTGTGGATTTTATCTCGGCGGTCTTGTTTTCAATCTGTCGTGAAAAGTCAACAAGGTGTTTTTCGGCCAACTCGATTTCGAGTGTCTGGAATTCCACTTCTTTTGTCAGGAGGTCGAATTCGCGGTTGTTGCGCACGTTGTCGAGCTGTTCTTTGTAGCGGGCGATTTTATTTTGCGAGTCGGAAATCTTCTCTTTTTCTTGCGAAAGCCTGACTTTCAGCTCCTCGATTTCGGCGGTGAAGTTAGCGATTCGAGTGCGGAGCCCTTCGAGATTGTCTTCAAGGTCTTTCACTTCCAAAGGAAGTTCGCCGCGTATGGTTTTTATGCGGTCGATTTCAGACAGAACTGTCTGAAGTTCGTAAAGCGACCGAAGGCGGCTCTCGACAGAGAGATTTTCGGTTTTGGTTTTATCGTTAGCCATTTGTGCTTACAAATAAATTATAGGATTTTTTTCTTTGTCGGAGTAACAGAGTGCAAAGTTAGGAAATTTTTCTGTTATAACGTCGAAAAAAATCTGTTTTGTGCATTGCTCGGTTTCAAAATGACCGGCGTCGATGAGCAGGATTGAATTTGCATGGTCGAGAAACTGGTTTAGCTTGCAATCTGCTGTGACGTAGGCCTGCGCTCCGGCGGCTATGGCCTGCGGCACGAATTCGCCCGCCGCTCCTCCGCAGAGGGCCACGCGTGAAATCATGATTCCTGTGGCGGGGCGCGACATGCGCAGACATGGGCATTGGAATGCCTCTTTTACGTTTGTTGCGAATGTTTCGGGTGTTATCGGTGTGGGGAGGTCGCCTATGACTCCCAAGCCGGTGTGTGCTCCTGGAGCTGATGGCACGAGCACGGTTGTGTCTTTTAGTCCGAGTTTTTCAGCCATGCGCCAAGATACGCCTCCGGTGGTGGAATCTGTGGCGGTGTGTGATGAATAGATGGTGATTCCTTTAAGTATGGCGCGTATAAGAACCCGTTCCGGACGGTTTGACCCTGTTACGCTTTTCAGCCCGCGGAACAGCAGTGGGTGGTGTGAGATAATCAGGTTGTATCCTTTGTCGGCTGCTTCATCGATTATTTCTTCAGTGACATCGACGCATAGCAGCGCTCCGGTGGCTTTGGCATCGGGATTGCCGACCTGGTAGCCGGTGTTGTCGTAGCTTTCCTGGAGACTGGGCGGGGCGAAGGCTTCTATGGCGGAGATGATATCGCGTATTTTCATGTGTGGTAAGTAGGAAAAGTAACCGCCCCTCGGGTCAGGGCTGAGGGGCGGTGATTATAGAAATCAATCTTTGAGGTCGAGGGATAGCGACAGTTCGTCGAGTTGTCTGGGGTCGAGCGGCGCCGGGGCTTCGAGCATGACGTCGCGGCCAGAGTTGTTTTTGGGGAATGCGATGCAGTCGCGGATTGAGTCGAGGCCGGCGAATAGCGATACCCATCGGTCGAGGCCGTAGGCGAGGCCTCCGTGGGGGGGGGCTCCATATTTGAATGCATTCATCAGGAATCCGAATTGTTCCTGTGCTTTTTCGGGGGTGAAGCCGAGGATTTCAAACATCTTGGCCTGAAGGGCTGCATCGTGGATACGGATTGAACCGCCACCGACCTCTACGCCATTGACAACCATGTCGTAGGCGTCGGCACGCACTTCTTCGGGCTTTGTGTCGAGAAGTGGGATGTCTTCATCTTTGGGGTGTGTGAAGGGATGGTGCATGGCCATGAGGCGCTGCTCTTCGTCGCTCCATTCGAACATTGGGAAGTCGACCACCCACAGGCATGCGAATTTGTTTTTGTCGCGCAGGCCCAGGCGGGAACCCATTTCAAGGCGTAGTTCGCAGAGTTGTTTGCGTGTTTTCATCGCGTCGTCGCCGCTGAGGATGAGGATTAGGTCGCCGGGCTGTGCGCCGAATGCTTCCTTCATTTTCTGCAGGGTCTCCTGGGAATAGAATTTGTCGACAGATGATTTGACAGTTCCGTCGGCTTCAACGCGGGCATATACCATTCCTTTGGCGCCTATCTGCGGGCGTTTTACGAATTCGGTGAGCTGGTCGAGCTGTTTGCGGGTGTAGTTGGCTGCGCCTTTCGCACAGATGCCTCCGATGTAGGCGGCGTTGTCGAATACGGTGAAGCCTGAGCCTTTCATTATATCCATCAGTTCGACAAATTTCATGTCGAAGCGCAGGTCGGGTTTGTCGGAGCCGTAATATTTCATTGCGTCGGCCCAAGGCATACGTTGGAACGGTTCGGTCAGTTCAACTCCACGCAGCTCTTTGAACAGGTGCCTGGCCATACCTTCGAAGAGGTTTATGACGTCGTCCTGGTCAACGAAGCTCATTTCACAGTCGATTTGTGTGAATTCGGGCTGGCGGTCGGCGCGGAGGTCTTCGTCGCGGAAACATTTCACAATCTGGAAGTAGCGATCCATGCCTGAAACCATCAAGAGCTGCTTGAGGGTCTGGGGCGATTGTGGCAGGGCATAGAAGCATCCTGGGTTCATGCGCGATGGCACAACGAAGTCGCGGGCGCCTTCGGGCGTGGATCCGACCAGCATGGGGGTCTCGATTTCGAGGAATCCTTTTGAATCGAGATAGCGGCGTGTCTCCATTGTCATGCGGTGGCGCAGCTCGAGGTTGCGGCGCACGGGGTTGCGGCGCAGGTCGAGATAACGGAATTTCATGCGCAAGTCGTCGCCTCCGTCGGTGTCGTCTTCGATTGTGAATGGCGGCACTTCCGAGGGGTTGAGCACTGTCAGGCCGGAAGCGATTATTTCAATGTCGCCTGTGGGGAGGTTGGCGTTTTTCGCCGAGCGCTCGGCTACTGTGCCTGTGACTTGCGCCACAAATTCGCGGCCGAGGTGGTTGGCCTGCTCGCAGAGGGCGGCGTCGGTGTCGTTATTGAAAACTATTTGGGTGATTCCATATCGGTCGCGCAGGTCGAGGAAGGTCATGCCTCCCATTTTGCGCACCCGTTGCACCCATCCTGCCAAGGTGACCTCTTTGCCACTGTCGGCCAAACGGAGCTCACCGCATGTGTTGGTTCTATACATCGCTGTTATAAGGTTGTTTTATTTTCTGGATGCAAAGTTAGAATTTTTTTCCGAGACTTAGGTGAATTAAAGTGGCACGTATAAGGGGTGATGCATGAATTAATAAAGGTTTCGTGCTGATAATTCATGGGCTAGATGCTATGGGCTATTTTTTTCGTCGGATTTTCTTGCTATATTTGCGGAAAACAAACCTGTGCGTTAATTGCAAATATTGCATTATGTGTAGTATTTGCATGAGGATAAAACATATTTGCAAGAATTTAAATCTGAATCCATGGAGAGAATGATTGAGTGTGTGCCCAATTTCAGCGAGGGGCGCGATATGAGCGTGATTGACCGTATAGTAGATTCAATAAAAGGGGTCGAGGGGGTCAAGGTGCTTGATGTTGATCCCGGGGAAGCGACCAACCGCACGGTTGTGACCTTTGTCGGTGCTCCTGAGGCGGTGGTTGAAGCTGCTTTCAGATGCGTTGGCAAGGCGGCTGAGCTGATTGACATGCGCCATCACACGGGTGCTCATCCGCGCATCGGTGCCACGGATGTGCTGCCGCTTATTCCGGTGTCGGGCGTTACATTGGAAGAATGTGCCGCGATGGCGCGGACGCTGGCTGAAAGGATTGCAGAGGAACATGGTGTGCCGACATATTGCTATGAGGCGGCAGCATTCAAGCCGGAGCGGAAGAATCTGGCCGTTTGCCGGAAGGGGGAGTATGAGGGGCTTGCCGAGAGGGCTGACAAGGAGGGTGAAGCTCCAGATTTCGGGGCTCGTCCGTTTGATGAGGCGATGGCCCGCAGCGGGGCTACGGTGGTAGGCGCCCGCGATTTCCTTATTGCTGTGAATTTTAATCTGAATACGACTTCTACCCGCCGTGCGAATGCGATTGCATTTGATGTCAGGGAGAAGGGGCGCCCGATGCGCCAGGGGCCTAAGGTGACTGACAAGCCTGTGATTGATGAAAATGGCAAACAGGTGATGATTCCGGGCACGTTGAAGGGTACGAAGGCTATCGGTTGGTTTATCGACGAATATGGTATTGCGCAGGTGTCGATGAATATTACGGATATAAATGCGACACCTCTGCATAGGGCATTCGATGAAGTCTGCCGCGCCGCCAATGATAGGGGCGTCAGGGTTACAGGTACTGAGATTGTTGGACTTGTGCCGCGACGCACATTACTTGAGGCCGGTAAATATTTTCTGAAAAAGCAGCAACGGTCGACTGGCCTGAGTGATGAAGAAATTATCGCAATGGCAGTGCGCACCATGGGGCTTGATGAATTGAAGCCGTTTGTGGTTGAGGAAAAGGTTATTGAAGACCTTGTTGCGCCGAAACATGACAAACGGCTGGTTGACATGACATGCCGAGGTTTCGCGCTGGAGACGGCAAGTGAGTCGCCAGCTCCCGGAGGAGGCTCTATTTCTGCCTATATGGGTGCTTTGGCGGCAGCTTTGGGCACGATGGTGGGCAACCTTTCGTCGCATAAGCCCGGATGGGATGACCGCTGGGAGGAATTCAGTGACTATGCTGAAGAAGGGCAGAGGCATGTGAAGGAGCTATTGGCGCTGGTTGATGAGGATACGGCGGCTTTCAATCGCATTATGGATGCGTTCAAGCTGCCGAAGGGTACTCCGGAAGAGAAGGCGGCGCGGAGCGAAGCAATCCAGGCGGCCACCCTTTATGCCACACAGGTGCCTCTTCGCACCATGAAAGCGGCAGCTGCTGTTATGCCGCTTGTGAAAGCCATGGCTGAAAAGGGGAATCCGAATTCGGTGAGTGATGCCGGAGTGGGAGCTTTGGCGGCACGCAGTGCTGTTCTGGGTGCGTATCTCAATGTGAAAATCAATGCTGCAGGTCTTAAAGACCGTTCATTGGCGGATGGGATACTGGCAGAAGCTGCGGGGATTGCCGCGAAAGCACAGGCCGAAGAGAATGATGTGCTTGAAACGGTTGAAAAAGTGATTAACGGATAATCTGACAAGATATGACACCTGAAGAGTTTAAACAAGATATTATCAACGGTATACCGGCAGAGCTGCCTCAGCCGCAACCATATGATCAGGAGGTTAACCATGCCCCGCGGCGCAAAGAGATTCTGACGCGGGCGGAAAAAGAGCTGGCGTTGAAAAACGCATTACGCTATTTTGAACCGCGTCACCACAAGGTGCTGGCTAAGGAGTTTGCTGATGAGCTGAAGAGGTACGGAAGGATATATATGTACCGGTTCCGTCCGACATATGAGATGAAGGCCCGCCATATCGACGAATATCCTGCCAGAAGCCGTAAGGCTGCCGCCATTATGATGATGATCCAGAATAATCTCGATCCGCGTGTGGCGCAGCATCCCCATGAATTGATAACCTATGGGGGGAACGGGGCTGTTTTCCAGAACTGGGCGCAATACAGGCTGGTGATGCAATATCTGTCGCAGATGACCGACGAGCAGACGCTGGTGATGTATTCGGGGCATCCTCTGGGGCTGTTCCCTTCGCATGAAAAGGCGCCGAGGGTTGTTGTGACCAACGGTATGGTGATTCCGAATTATTCAAAGGCTGATGACTGGGAGCGGATGAATGCCATGGGTGTGAGCCAGTATGGTCAGATGACGGCTGGATCATACATGTATATAGGGCCGCAGGGGATTGTGCATGGAACAACGATTACAGTTTTGAATGCGGCCCGCAAACGTCTCGGCTCTGGGCGCGACAGTATCCACGGGATGCTGTTTGTTACGGCGGGGCTCGGTGGCATGTCCGGCGCTCAACCTAAGGCCGGAAATATTGCCGGAGTGGTGAGCATCACTGCGGAAATCAATCCGAAAGCGGTTGCGAAACGTCATGCCCAGGGGTGGGTTGATGAAGTCCACAATGACCTTGATGAGCTGATTCCACGTGCACTCAAGGCGATGAAAAACGGTGAGACGGTTTCGATGGCATATCAAGGCAATGTTGTTGATTTGTGGGAGCGCCTTGCGGCTGAGGATGTGGCCGTAGACCTTGGAAGTGACCAGACGTCGCTTCATAATCCGTGGGCTGGTGGCTATTATCCTGTGGGACTTACCTATGAGGAGTCTCAGAAGATGATGGCCGACCATCCGGAACTGTTTAAAGAGAAAGTCCAGGAATCGCTACGACGTCAGGTGGCTGCTATAAATAAGTTGACTTCAAAAGGGATGTATTTCTTCGATTATGGGAATGCTTTCCTTCTGGAAGCATCAAGGGCTGGTGCAGATGTTATGAAGACGGATGGTACGTTCTGTTATCCTTCGTATGTTCAGGATATTATGGGGCCGCTGTTTTTCGATTACGGTTTCGGGCCGTTCCGGTGGGTGTGCACGTCGGGTAATCCTGACGACCTGGCTGTGACCGACCGTCTGGCGGCAGAGGTTCTGGAGGAGATGCTCAAAGATGCTCCTGATGATATAAAAGGGCAGCTTGAGGATAACCTGCATTGGATAAGGAAAGCTGAAGAAAACAAGCTTGTTGTGGGTTCGCAGGCGCGAATCCTGTATGCCGACAGCGAGGGGCGCACCAAGATTGCGAAGGCTTTTAATGATGCTATTGCAAGAGGTGAGATTTCCGCACCCGTTGTGCTCGGACGTGACCACCACGATGTGTCGGGTACGGATTCTCCATATCGTGAAACATCGAATATTTATGACGGATCGAGTTTCACTGCAGATATGGCCGTGCAAAACGTTATTGGAGATTCTTTCCGTGGAGCTACCTGGGTGTCAATCCATAATGGCGGCGGAGTCGGCTGGGGAGAGGTTATAAACGGTGGGTTCGGCATGGTCATAGATGGAAGCGAACAGTCGACCAAGGCTATTGAAAGTATGTTGCTGTGGGATGTTAACAACGGTATCGCCCGCCGCTCGTGGGCACGCAACAATGGTGCCATCGACGCTATTAAACGGGAAATGGAGCGTACTCCGGGGCTGAAGGTTACATTGCCCAATTTTGCCGATGAGGCGCTGGTTAAGGATGCCATCGGTTGAATCCGAATCCTATACCGGATATTTTACAATAATATAAGAATCAAAAAAAGATATGGAAATCCATCATATAAGTTCTGAATGGTTGAGCATCAGCCGGGTTGAAGAAATATTGGAAAGGGGGATGCGCCTTGCTCTCAGCAATGATGCACGCCAGAGGATTACGGTATGCCGTGAGTATCTTGATAAAAAAATGGCCACCCAAAAGGAACCAATCTATGGCATTACTACCGGATTCGGGTCGTTATGCAATATCTCGATTGATGCCGACCAGCTGTCGCAGTTGCAGAAGAACCTGGTTATGTCGCATTCATGCAGCATAGGGGAAAGAGTGCCTGCCGAGATTGTCAGATTGATGTTGCTGACAAAAATACAGTCGCTTAGTTATGGTTATTCCGGGGTGCAGCTTGAAACGGTTGAGCGGCTTGTGGAATTCTATAATGAGGGGATTCTTCCGCTGGTGTATCAGCAGGGCTCGCTTGGGGCTTCAGGCGACCTTGCTCCTTTGGCCAATCTGTCGTTGCCGCTTCTGGGGCTTGGTGAGGTTGAGTGGAACGGAGAGATAATGTCATCTGCGCGTATGCTTGAGAAGCTTGGTCATGAGCCTATAACCTTGCAGTCGAAAGAGGGACTGGCATTGCTCAACGGCACCCAGTTCATGTCGAGCTATGGTGTGTGGTGCGTAATCCAGGCTAGGAAACTCAGCCGGTGGGCCGACAAAATCGGAGCGCTGTCGCTTGATGCATTTGACGGACGTATTGAACCGTTCATGCCTCAGATTCAGGACGTGAGACCGCATATGGGACAGAAACTCACGGGTAAAGCCGTGATGGACTATCTCGATGGAAGTGAAATCCTTGCACAACCGAAGAAACATGTGCAGGATCCATATTCGTTCCGATGCATTCCGCAAGTGCACGGGGCAGCTAAAGATACGCTCGATTATGTTGGGAAAGTGTTGGAAACGGAGATTAACAGCGTGACTGACAATCCCACCGTTTTTGTTGATGATGACCTGGTTATTTCGGCGGGGAATTTCCATGGCGAACCGATTGCTTTGCCGATGGATTTTCTTGCAGTTGCTTTGTCGGAGCTGGCTAACATCTCGGAGCGCAGGACATTTAAACTGATTGCAGGGGTGAGGGGACTGCCGTCGTTCCTTGTGGCTAAGCCGGGGGTTAACAGTGGTTTTATGATTCCACAGTATGCTGCGGCATCGGTTGTCAGCCAGAACAAAGGGCTGTGCTGGCCGGCATCGTGTGATTCCATTCCATCGTCGCAGGGTCAGGAAGACCATGTGTCGATGGGGTCGAATGCCGCCACGAAACTCTACAGGGTTGTAGAAAATACCCGACGTGTGCTGGCGATAGAGCTGTTTAACGCTGCCCAGGCGCTTGAGTTCCGTCGTCCGATGAAGTCGTCGGAACAGATTGAGGATATGGTTGCCGAGTACCGTAAGATAGTGCCGTTTGTTGAGAATGACACGGTTATGTATCCCTATATCAATGCATCGGTTGAATTTATTAAAACCCAGAAGATATGAAATTGCTGACCAATATCGGCTGTCTGGCCGGTTTGGAAGATAAGCCTGCCGGTTGCAAGCGGGGGGATGATATGAATTGCCTCAATCGTCTTGACGATGCGTGGCTTTTGATTGACGGCCAGAAGTTTGCCGCTTTCGGTTCGATGGCATCGCTTGATTCTGCCCTAAACGGTTGTTTAGGAGATGCCGTTATTGAGGAACGGATAGATATGAAGGGGGGATGGGTTTTCCCGTCGTTTTGCGATTCGCATACCCATATCATATATGCCGGAAACAGGGCTGGTGAATTTCTCGACAAGATCAACGGTCTGAGTTATGAGGAAATCGCGCGCCGTGGAGGTGGTATACTGAATTCGGCCGATCTGCTCAACAGAACAGATGAAGATGAGCTTTACCGTCAGGCGATGGAGCGTGTCGGAGAGATGATTGCCAAAGGGACCGGCAGCCTTGAAATCAAAAGCGGTTATGGTCTGACACTGGAAGGCGAATTGAAGATGCTACGTGTTGCGCGGCGTATTAAGGAGTCTGTGCCGATGGAGGTTAAAACAACTTTTTTGGGTGCACATGCTGTTGGGCGGGCATATCAAGGACGTCAGGGCGATTATGTCGAAATGGTTTGCACGGAAATGATTCCGGAAGTTGGGTGCCAGGGCTTGGCTGATTTTGTTGATGTGTTTTGTGATGAGGGTTTCTTCACCCCTGTCGAGACCGGTAAGATACTTGAGGCCGCTGCAATCTGGGGCATGAAACCAAAGATACATGCCAATGAATTGGCTGTGTCTGGCGGCGTGCAGGTAGGTGTCGAGATGGGGGCTGTGTCGGTTGACCATCTTGAGCGCACCGGGGAGGCGGAAATTGAGGCTCTCAAATCGTCGTCGACAATCCCCACCATGTTGCCGGGTGCGTCGTTTTTCCTTGGTATGCCATATGGTAATGCCAAAGGTATGATTTCAGCCGGTCTGCCGTTGGCATTGGCTTCGGATTACAATCCGGGATCTTCTCCATCCGGCGATATGCGTTTTGTGGGGTCTCTTGGATGTATCAAGATGAAGCTGACGCCTGAACAGGTTGTGAATGCGACTACCATCAATGGAGCATATGCTATGGGGTTGGGGGATGTGGCAGGTAGCATTACGGTCGGTAAGAAGGCTGACTTTTTTGTGACAGAACCCATTCCGAACCTGGCTTACTTCTACTATGCTTATGCAACCCCTCTCATATCGGAAATATGGCTGAGAGGTGAAAAACTGTGATGAAAAATTGCGATTTGTATCTGTAGTCAAATAATCCTTAAAAGGGCTTTGGAAATTTGGATTTAACGGCAGATAGAGTTACCTTTGTAAGGATGAAATTGACAGGAATGAAAATTCCGATCAGTGCCAAAAATTAGTAACAGAATAGACATAAAATTATGAAAAAGAAATTTATCTGCACCGTGTGTGGCTATGTGCACGAAGGTGATGAAGCTCCTGAAAAGTGCCCTATGTGCGGTGCCCCCCGCAGCAAGTTCAAAGAACTCGATGAGGCAGAGGCCTTGAAATTTGTGACCGAGCATGAAATCGGTGTTGCCAAAGGTTGCGATGAGGAGATGATCAAGGATCTCAATACACACTTCATCGGAGAATGCACCGAGGTTGGTATGTATCTTGCAATGTCGCGTCAGGCTGACCGTGAGGGTTATCCTGAGATTGCAGAAGCATTCAAACGTTATGCTTGGGAAGAGGCAGAACATGCTTCTAAGTTCGCCGAACTTCTTGGTGACTGCGTCTGGGATACAAAAACTAACCTCGAAAAGCGCATGATGGCAGAGGCTGGTGCTAACGCAGACAAAATGCGTATTGCCGCTAATGCAAAGAAAGCCAATCTCGACGCTATTCATGATACTGTGCACGAAATGGCAAAAGACGAGGCTCGTCATGGGCGCGGCTTCAAAGGACTCTTCGACCGTTACTTCGGCAAGTAATATAAGTATGCTTTAAGATTAAAAGAGGGTGTGTCATAATGGCTCATCTGGGTCGTCGCCCGAGGGCTTCGGGTTCGGTCATTGACCTTAGTCAACTCCCTTCACCCTCACCCTCAGGCTCCTACCATCTGAACCATTCTGACAGCACCCTCTCCATCCGGATGCCAAAAAGGCGTTGGTCGAATTTCGACACAGCGCCTTTTTGTGTCTGGACTACGCCTCTGTCTGCCAGTTGTCTTATGTGAAGGTTCGTGCTATGGAGGTTTCCGATGAGTGCTACCATGATTTTTTCTATGACATGAAGCCCGGTTAATTATGGTTGTTGCAGATGTTGTGTTTTTAGATGTCATTAGGATTAGTGGCATTCATGTAGATGTCTTTTATGACCATGCCGGCCAGCGTCATGCCGAATATGGCGGTTATGTGGCATAGAGAACCGTTGGTCGATACCTTGTTGAACGTCATTGGAGACTCGGAGGCTGTTTCGGTGACTGCTGTGCCGCGGTTTGGAAGCAGTTCATCGGAATATACACATTGGAATTTGCGGGATGGGTGCAATCCTGTTTTTTTGAAACGTCGCCGCAGCGCTGCGGCAAGTCTGCATCCTGTGACAGAATGGAACCCACCGGTGTGTATGCGCGTGGGGTCTATTTTGAGGGCAGCTCCCATAGAGGAATAAAATTTGGCTCCTCGCGTGCGCGTAGCATTAATGATAAGCAGATGTTTGTCGGCTAATGAGTCGATAGCGTCTATAATATAGTCGTAGTTGCCGAGGTTGAACTGTTCTGCAGTCGAAGCGGTGTAGAGAGTGTTGATGGTGGTTATGTTTGCATTAGGATTGATTGTAAGGAGGTGGTTGCGCATCGCCTCTGCTTTGGGGGCTCCGATGGTGAGGGTGGTTGCAGGAACCTGCCGGTTGATGTTGGATTGCGCAATCTTATCGGCATCGACTAAGGTCAGGTTGGTGATGCCGGTGCGTATGAGGGCCTCTGCAGTCCAACTTCCAACGCCACCGATTCCGAATATTATGACTTTTTTTTGAGTCAAGAGGTTCATTGCTTCGTTTCCGATAAGTAATTCCGTCCGGTTGAATATGGCGTTTTGCGATTTTTCCATAGATTTTTTGTACATAAGAGATACTTGGGTGGTGGATTTTGATGCGAAGTTACAAAAAAATATGGCTGCATGTCGGGGATGGACTTTGAAGATTGTCTGTTTTCCGGCTCATTTTATGAATCTGATTGCGTTTGGGCGGCATTCGGACATGTCGGCTTATATGTTGTCCTGATAGAGTGAATAAGGGGTGATTTCGGGGTGTTTTTAGTGAATGGATGTTAAAAAGCTGTCATAGGGCATGGTTTTTCGGAATATTTTTGCCGGAAAATTTGGAGGTTGTCGTGGAAAGGTGTAATTTTGCACTCGCTTTCGGGGACGGAGGTCTCTCAGCTGCGGCTCCTGTTTGGGGTGCCGCGCCGGAAGCGCCCCGGCCTTGATCGGCCGGGAGGCCTTGAAAAAAAAGTTGCCTGAAAATTTGGCGGAATGGAAAACAATCCGTAACTTTGCAACGTTTTTCGCCGCAGCCCCCTGGGGCGGGCGTCAAGGAGGATAGGACATTGAAAGTATTGCAATAGACGAATGCAAGAGAAGTACAGGAGCACAATGTAACGAACAAGGGTACAGAGACTCCGGTCAATTCTTGATCCGATGAATCGAAGAGCGGATGACGGGCCGGATACAGACGGCCGCTGCGTTGTCCCGGCGCATGCCGGCAACTATCTTTTTGAAAAAAAAGGAAACAACATAACAACAGCGGAGAGTTTGATCCTGGCTCAGGATGAACGCTAGCGACAGGCTTAACACATGCAAGTCGAGGGGCAGCGGGGGCGGAAGCTTGCTTTCGCCCGCCGGCGACCGGCGCA
>Ga0209064_1000402_pt1 | contig 99249 bp, 101 predicted proteins | sample Inofromicrocosms_FD_187498 | JGI IMG/M metagenome (GOLD analysis project Ga0209064, IMG submission 187498) | Mouse cecum microbial communities from Vienna, Austria - Inoculum for glucosamine and mucus D2O microcosms (SPAdes) (version 2) | ecosystem: Host-associated > Mammals > Digestive system...
TCAATGCGAGAGGTATATGGCTTGGATAAAGCATTACGCGAGTAAACTCGCATAAGCGGTTCCCGCAAGCCCGGACAGCCGGTTTCCCGTCTGCCGGATTTGCGGTGTTACCGCACAGGAATATTCATTCAAACGAGGATTTTGATCTTGAAGTATGTAATACGGTTTGAGAATGATGTAAAAGAGTATGGTATTCAAACATAAGTACATGGGGGTCAGATGTATTTTTAGTTTGAGAATGATGTAAAAGAGTATGGTATTCGAAAAAAGCTGGTAATTTTTAAAAATACAGGAGTGACGTCGTTAATCTGCGTCACTCCTTAATTTAACCACATTGGCAGCCATGCGGCGACGTGAATCTGCCTGAGCTGCATAATGTTTTCGCGTTGTATTGACATCCTTATGTCCCAAAACGTCCGCAACCAGATAGATATCACCCGTTTCCTGATAAAGAGTAGTACCATAGGTACTCCTTAGTTTATGAGGAGTAATCTTTTTCAAGCTGGTTACCTTCCCGGCATATTTCTTGACCAGGTTTTCTACACTTCGGACCGTAATACGTTTGTTTTGCATAGATAAAAATAGAGCGTCTTCATGACCGCTTTCAGGAATGATTTCTTCCCTTTTTACGAGATAATCCCTTAGAGCTTTTTCCACTTCGTCTCCAAAATAAATGACAGCTTCATAGCCGCCTTTTCTACGGATTTTAACTCCGTTATTTCTAAAATCAATGTCTTTTATATCAATACCGACGCATTCGGAAACACGGATTCCGGTTCCTAACAATAGCGTAAGCAGCGCCAAATCCCTGTCCTTGGTCTTGGCATGATATTTTAGTTCCGACTTGGTCATATGTTCGCCGTTTTCCACGGCATCCAAAAGAGTTGCAACCTCATCAGGATCCAGGCGTATAATTTCTTTCTCATGGAGCTTGGGCATTTTCATTAATGAGGCGGGATTTTTTTCAATTAATTCACTGGTATAGAAATAATTGTAAAAACTTCTGAGAGAAGCTAATTTTCTGGCTTTTCCACGCTCATCATTGGTATATTCCTTTCCATCCTTGGTATAATAGGAGAGATATTCCATATATTCTTCAATATCTTCTTTGGCAATTTGGTCCAATATTTCCATTTTGTAATCAATTACATCTATTTTGCTTAAATAATGGTTATTTTCATGTAAAAACTCAAAAAAGATTCGAAGATCTAATGCATATCCTAACTTGGTTCGTGCAGATATAGTATTGTCCATGCCCCGGAAATAGCTTTTACAAAAGGGTGGGAGAGTGGCAAGAACCTCCCGAAGCTTTAAGGTTTGTTCAATTTGAACCTGGTCATGATAATTTTTATTGTTTGTACTGCTAAAATTTCCCATTTATATTTCCTTTCGGCCATCCGGCCATATGATTATTTACAATAGCTGTAAACATTCTTTCCTTGACTCCGGGATTTTCTTTGTTCAGATGCTTCAATAGATTTTTGACATATTCCCGTTTTGTATTTCCATCGGCGGGGCAAGGGCTTTTTACAACGGGAAAATCATATTTATTCACAAATCCGATGACATCCGCTTCATTCATGTACAGAAGAGGCCTGATAACCGTCAAATCCATCCGATCTAAATATGTTTTAGGAGAAAACGTATGAAAACGTCCCTCAAAAATCAAAGACATCAGCATTGTTTCCACCACATCGTCCTTGTGATGGGCATAAGCGATTTTATTACAGCCTAATTCCTTTATCTTTTCATTTAGGGCTCCTTTTCTCATCTTTGCACAGAGAGAGCAGGGGTTGCTTTCTTGGCGGTCATCAAAAACGATTTGAGCAATTTGTGTGGATAAAATTGTATATGGAATGTCCAATTCTTTGCAAAAACTCTTAATCTTTTCCAAATTTAAATTATGAAATCCCAAATCTACCGTAATTGCATGAAGTTTAAATTTATGTGGATAAAAACGCATCAACCCCTTTAATGCATATAAAAGTGTTAAACTGTCTTTACCTCCGGAAATGCCTACAGCTATATAATCTCCTTCAGCAATCATATCATAATCGTCAATTGCTCTTCTTGTAAAACTGTATAATCGTTGAGCATCCATTTGTTTTATTACCTCGGTCTTGTATTTATGTACTGTTTTCATTATACACTAAACTAGGGATTTTACAAAGAAAATCAGATTTTTGCGGAAACTGTTAAAATTTTACGGAAATTATACTTCAATATATGCTATAATGAGAAAAATAATAAATACGGGAGGGTTTAATGTGAAATTCCGTTGGGACAAAAAATATCTATACTGGGGCATTACCGGTTTTCTTATATTAGCCGCCGCCATACTTTTCTATTATCTGGTATTTCATACAACTAAAATGCTGGAAATAATCAGTTCTTTTTTCAGAATATGTTCACCGATTATCTATGGCTTTATTTTAGCATATCTGCTTACGCCCATATGTAGTTTTTTTGAGCACAAATTTTTGTGCCCTATATACAATTTTTTTCATATTGATACAAAGAAGACAAAAACCCGTCGCCGTATCAGAACATTGGCTATCCTGCTTACCATATTTTTAACTATTTATATATTATACATTTTCTTTTCTATAGTTCTAAAAGAGGTAATTGCCAGTATACAAAGCATTTATTTGCAATCGCCTATTTATATAAACAATTTTAAGACTTGGTTTGAGCATACCCTTTCCATGGATAAATCCATCGAATCAACAGTCACAAATTTGATTACAACTTATTCAGACGAATTCAATAACTGGTTAAATGGAAGTTTAATGCCCAGGCTCAATATCATAATTAAAGAAGTATCATTAAGCGTATTAGGAGTTGCTAAGGGTCTGTGGAATTTGATTATCGGTTTAATTATTTCTATTTATGTAATGGCAAGCAAAGAGACCTTTGCCGGTCAGGCGAAAAAAATTGCGTATGCCATTCTTTCAGAAGAAAATGCCAATAATATTATTGGTGATTTCCGCTATGCAAACAAAACATTTGGCTCTTATATAAGCGGTAAAATCATTGATTCCATCATTATGGGAATTTTGTGTTTTATCTTTATGAAAATCCTGGGTCTTAATTATGAAATCCTGATCAGCGTAATTATCGGAGTTACCAATGTAATACCGTTTTTTGGACCTTTTCTTGGAGCAATTCCAAGTGCGTTGTTGATTTTAATGATTAATCCCTTAAACGGTCTGAAATTTATTATTTTAATTCTGATTTTGCAACAGTTTGATGGTAATGTCTTAGGGCCGAAGATTTTAGGGGATTCTACAGGACTTTCCAGCTTTTGGGTTATTTTCTCCATTACCATCTTTGGTGCATATTTTGGCATTATCGGTATGGCTATCGGCGTTCCGGTATTTGCACTGGTATATGCTGCAATTAAACGCAAATTAAATAGTATGTTAAAGAACAAAGGCCTTACAATAAATACCAAGGAATATATGTTCCTAGAGAAGATAGAAGAAAATCAGATGATTCAGTTAACGGAAGAGAAGCGTAGGACTGCCCGGAAGTCTTCTGCATCATCATCTTTAATTCCAAAAGTGAAACAGTTTGTACAAAAAATGAAAGAAAAAAATCTTTTACAAAACTGCAATGACAAAAAAAACGACAGAAATTAATTTAATTTATTGGTATTTGTCAGATTATTTAGAAAGTGTGGCTCAAAAATGAAATTTTTAATTCAAAACGTACTGAATGCATCTGTTCGTGTAGAAAATGAAGTAATTGGAGAAATCAACAAAGGATTTGTTGTTTTTATTGGAATTAATAATACAGATAATACCATAATAGCCGATAAAATGATTCATAAGCTGTTAAACCTTCGAGTATTTAAAGATTCTGAAGGAAAGACAAATTTAAGCCTGGCAGATGTTTCAGGAGAACTTTTATTAATTTCGCAGTTTACTTTGTATGCCGATTGTAAACATGGTAACAGACCTTCTTTCATAAATGCCGGAAAACCGGAACCGGCAAAAGAATTATATGAATATATAATAGACAGTTGCAGACAGTCCGATTTAAAAGTACAAACCGGCAGCTTTGGCGCAGATATGAAAGTTGAATTAATTAATGATGGACCTTTTACAATTATATTGGATTCAGAGGAAATTTGCAGTTAAAAATATACTTTAATTATATACATTAGCAGTTTTTTGCTGGATTTATGGTAATTCAAGCAATTTACCTGATGATGTAGTATTGGAGTTCAAACTAGCAACAACTATTCGAAAAACTATTGTTTTGCGAATAGTTGTTGCTATCGGTTTCTGTATACTTCCTTACTTCAACATTCGAAAACTCAAATTCTATCACATTTTCCAGTATAATAAATCTTAACTATCATTCAAAAATATGATGTTATGATAAAATAGAATCATATATTTTAACCAAGGTTATTTCATTTCATCCGAAAAATATGGAATTAGGATATAATCGCCAATGTGAAGTTCGGAATTGGTCATACCATTAATAAAATTGATTTCCTCAATATAATTTTGAACAGATTCATAGTGAACATAGTCAATGTTTTCCTGTGCAATTGACCAAAGCGACTCTCCGGGCATGATCATATGACTTGTATAGTATTTATAGTCATCTGCTCCCTGCGTAGATTTCGCTTTTGCAGAAAGGGAAAAAACAGATAATGCTATTATGGTAACAAATATGGCCGTAATAATTGTAAATGATAATCTGCGCAATACTCTACTTTTTCTTTTCTTTCTTAAAGTTTTATAGTGATTAGAACTTCTTCCTTTGTTCATGTTGTATATTCCTCCCCAAAAAATAACCTGTCATAAATCTATAAGCTTACATAATATGTTTTATTCCAAATCATATCGAACATTTGTTGCGAACATCCGTTCTTATACGTGTATTATACGAATGCACGTTCGAAAAGTCAAGAGAAAAATCGAACAAATTTTCGGAATATATGTTTGCTTTTTTGAAGCGGAGATGCTATACTAGATATAGTTAGTACCAATACTATTGTTTCACTATATATATGAGACTATATATAAGGTAAGATTTTTGAGAAATGACGGTTATTTGCAGATAGTCATTATGTCATCCGTTTAATCTGTACTTATGGTTCCATAAATAATAAGGAGGAATACTTCTATGGCACAAGGCAAGATTTCTGCTAAACAACAGCAGATTTTAGAATTTATTAAAGAAGAAATATTAAAGAAAGGTTATCCGCCGGCTGTCCGAGAGATTTGTGAAGCGGTTCATTTAAAGTCTACCTCTTCTGTCCATTCCCATTTGGAAACTCTTGAGAAAAACGGTTATATCCGCCGTGATCCCACAAAACCCAGAGCCATTGAAATTGTGGATGACAGCTTTCAAATGGTCAGGCGTGAAATGGCAAGCATTCCGATTATAGGTACTGTTGCTGCAGGTCAGCCGATTTTAGCCCAGCAAAATATTGAAGGATATTTTCCCGTGCCTACTGATGTTCTTCCTCCCGGCGAGACATTTATTTTAAATGTAAAAGGAGACAGCATGATTAATGCAGGGATTTTTGAGGGCGACCAGTTATTTATACAGCAGTGCAATACAGCCAGAAATGGAGATATTGTTGTAGCGCTGGTAGATGATTCTGCTACAGTGAAGACTTTTTATAAGGAAAACGGACATATTCGTCTCCAGCCTGAAAATGATACCATGGAACCGATCATTGTCCAAGATTGTGCTATTTTAGGAAAAGTATTTGGAGTATTTCGCATATTTCGTTAATACTTCCAAATATGGAAATGCTGTAAAAAGTAATTTTGTGATTCACATTCTTTCATATAAAACAAACTGTGATACACTTCTTTTTACAGCATTTCTTAACTCTTTATTCTATCGTTTTTTACAACTCTTCTTTTTCGATCATTTTCCCGTCTCTCCAGATTCTTTCCAAATCATAAAACAAACGATTTTCCTTATCAAAAATATGAATAACAATATCGCGGTAATCTACCAGAATCCAGTTTCCGTTATCATATCCTTCAATCTGTTTTTTTATGACCCCCATTTTGCCCAGCTTCTCTTCTACGTTGTCACATAAGGCCTGTACCTGGTTGCGATTGTTTCCGGATGCAATAATAAAATAATCTGCAAGGATAGAAACTTCACTGATATCAATTACTTTTATATCTTCTCCCTTTTTATCTTCTAAGGCCTCAATTGCTGCAAGGGCAATTTCCTTTGATGTAAATTTCTCGCTCATATTTTCTCCCTTTTTCTATTTCTGTTTGATAAGCTCTATATGTTTTCGTTGCTTTTCACTTACTTCTTTTAAAAAGGCTCACGGTTCTATTTTGGGTTTTGGGATTTGTCAACTCTTGGATTTATGAATATTTTCAGACTGTGTATAATATTCATAGGTTTCCTGGGTCAGCAAATCCACAGATGCGTCCTTCTCTTTCAAATAAGAAAGAGTATTTTGCAAAATCAAAATCATTGCTTTATCCATATCCCCAAAAGCTGTCCTGCGGATTTCAGAAAGGCCCGGAAGCATTTTTCTGTTAGGCTCAATGTAATCTGCAATATAAATGATCTTTTCAAGCTCCGTCATAGCGGGTTTTCCCGTTGTATGATACTTGATCGCGTTTAAAACAGCTTCATCCGTTACCTGATATTTTTCCTTAGCCCGTACCGCTCCCAATTTTGCATGAAGCAGATCGGGATTCTTCTCTTCGGCCTCATTTAAAACAATGCCATGCTTTTTACATAGTTTGCGCTTCTTTTCTGATGAAATACATTTGGCATTATCATGAAGCAGTCCTGCCAGATATGCCTTGTATAAATCCGTTCCGTGGGCCATAGCAAGGCTTGTGGCAGTATACGCGACTCCGATAGTATGGATATAACGTTTTTTATCTAGTTCTTCGGATAATTGTTTTGATAATAGCTTTAAATAATCATCTTCCGTACTGAAAGTACACAAAACGAATCTCCTCCTCAATATAAATGATTTTGAAGAATATATGTGGCTGTTTTCTCCGGAACCAAATTTCTTATTTGAGAATCGTTATAAAATTCCTGCCTGATCTTCGTTGATGAAACATCCATAGGCGGCATGGAAAGCAGCTGAATCCTGGCATGATATTTTTCCGTCAGTTTTTCTTTTTGCTTATCCAGTTTTGCTTTATCACAATCATCCCTTACCGCAGCTAAAATCACAGCATTTATAAATATCTTTTCGGGATGCGCCCATTTCTCAATGGATAATAAAGAATCTGCCCCCAAAATGAAAAAGAATTCGTCTTCCGGATACTGCTCCTTTAGTTTTTCCAATGTCTGCCATGTATAAGAATTTCCGCCGGCGTCTATTTCCACGATGGATAGCTTAAACGCAGGATTGTCTTCTATGGCAAGCTCTACCATAGCTGCGCGGTGTTCTGCCTTTGTCACGGCTCTGTCATGCTTCATCCATGGAGTATGGTTTGGGACAAACAGGATAAAATCAAGTTCCTTCTCTGTCAGCGCCTGATTTGCCAGCTGTATATGTCCTATATGAATTGGATCAAAGGTTCCTCCCATAATGCCGATTTTGGACATAAATTCCTCCGTTTACCTTAGACTGTTTCTTCATGACTTCAAAAACTTCATTACATGAAAGCTATGCTTTATTACCTATAGCATAATCATTTATTTCCAAAAAATTTCCTTTACTTGGGCAGTTCAATTTTTTTATGGTCCTTGCTTTCTTTATAAAGAACAATTTTTTTGCCGATTACCTGCACTACCTGGGAACGAGTCCTTTCCGCCAGTGCATGGGCAATTGCATTGGTATCGTCCAGACAGTTTTTTAAGACGGTAATCTTAATCAATTCCCTGGTATTAAACGCTTCCCTGACAGCTTCCGTCACTTCCGGCGTCAGGCTTGATTTTCCAATCTGGAAAATCGGTTCAATATTCATCGCAAGACCTTTTAAATATGCTCGTTGTTTGCTTGTCATGTTTTTCTCCCATTCTGCCGCAAAGTAATCAAAATTATTTACCCACGGCAGCTTCTGCCTTTATCTCATCATAATAACAGTATTTCATTTATTTACTGCAATCATCTATTATCCGGTAACAGTATCGGATTTTGTTTGCGAATATGTTTATTTATAATAATCAAATTTTAGACCATACATACGAACGGTATCGCCTTCCTTGATACCCAGTTTTTCCAGCTGGTCGAGAATTTCGTTTTCCTTCAGGAATTTCTGGAAGAATACGAAGCCTTTCTCGCTGTCTAAATTGGTATAGCCCAGCATTTTTTCAATGCGGGGACCTTCCACCACATATTCATCTTCTGCTTCGTCATAGGTAACGCTAAAGGGCTCATTGGAATACCGAAGGATTTCGTCAGGTACAATTTCCGCTTCAAATACAATGGGCGGTTCATTAATTTCCTCTAGCATGCCTTTAACCGCAAATAACAGCTCATTCAGTCCTTGTCCGCTGACAGCTGAAATGGGATACACCTGAATTCCTTTGGGCTCAAATTCGGCCTTTAAACGTTTCACAGGGTCATTGATGCCGTCATCATAAATGGCATCTGTCTTATTTGCCGCAATGACCTGCGGTCTTTTGGCTATTTCTTCGTTATATGCCGCTAACTCTTTGTTAATGGCATAAATATCCTCTATAGGGTCTCTTCCTTCGGTTCCTGCCACATCCACCATATGGATAATGACCCTTGTCCTTTCAATATGCCGTAAAAACTCATGGCCTAAGCCTACCCCTTCAGAAGCCCCTTCGATCAGTCCCGGAATGTCCGCAATGACAAATCCGCCGCCTTCCATATCCACAACGCCCAAATGGGGATTTAAGGTGGTAAAATGATAATTTGCAATCTTGGGCCTGGCATTAGTCACACGGCTTAAAAGAGTGGATTTTCCAACGTTGGGAAATCCTACAAGACCTACATCGGCAATGCATTTTAATTCCATTAGAATATTCAGTTCCTTGGAAGGCTGTCCGGGCTGGGCGTATTTGGGCGCCTGCATAGTGCTTGTGGCATAATGCTGGTTGCCGTTGCCTCCCCTACCGCCTGTTAAGAGCACCATCCTGCGGTTTTCGCCGGACATATCCGCAATAATCTGCCCGCTTTCCTCTTCCTTTAAAACAGTGCCTTCCGGAACCTTAATAACAATATCCGTACCGTTTTTGCCGCGGCAGTTTCTTTTTCCGCCCGGCTCCCCGTCCTTTGCGCAGTACTTTCTGATATGCCTGAAATCCGTCAGGGTATTTAATCCTTCATCTATTTCAAAAATAACGCTGCCGCCGTTGCCGCCGTCTCCGCCGTCAGGACCGCCGTTTGGTACATATTTTTCCCTGCGGAAGGAAACATGTCCGTCTCCGCCTTTTCCGCTCCGCACATAAATTTTTGCCCGATCTGCAAACATATATTATCACCTCATGGGTAGTTTGTGTCGTTTATCAGTTTCTTATGACTTTTTTGACTGTTGTAACCTTTTGAATCTCATAATGATGTTATGGCATTTTGCCAATATTTATCTATCACTTTTTCTGTGACTGTTATGAAAAAAGAAGGACTGTCACATAATGAGACAGTCCTTGTACTAAGCTCTTAATTAGTCCTCTACCGGATAAACGGAAGCCTGTTTTTTATCTCTTCCTTTTCTTTCAAATCTTAATACGCCGTCAACTAAAGCGAATAATGTGTCATCTCCGCCTCTGCCGACATTAATGCCCGGATGAATCTTGGTTCCGCGCTGTCTGTATAAGATATTTCCAGCTTTTACGAACTGTCCGTCAGCTCTTTTCGCACCTAATCTCTTGGCTTCGGAATCTCTACCGTTCTTTGTAGAGCCCACACCTTTTTTATGAGCGAAAAATTGAAGGTTCATTTTTAACATGGGTGTTACACCTCCTTAATTTTCATCGATACAAATTCATCATATTGTGCAGCAATTTCTTCAAAACCCAATCTGCCCGCTTCTAAAAGAAGCTCCGCATCATGTCCCGGCAAGCCTTCTATAACAAATCTCATTAAACCTTTCTTTTCATCATAGGTCTGTTCAAATTTGTCCTCACAAAAACGCTCAATGGCATTTTGCGTATTGATTGCCAGAACTGAAACCCCGGCGCAAACAATATCCTGACCAAAATTAGCCCATCCTGCATGCCCTCTGATTTCAAATCCTTTGACTGTTTTTGATTTTTTATCGCACAAAACTGTTATGGCTGTCATCTATGCCACCTGATTATTAAGCATTAATTTTCTCAATTTTAACCTGAGTGTATGCTTGTCTATGACCGTTTTTCTTGTGATAACCGGTTTTTCTCTTGTACTTGTATACAATAACCTTTTTTGCTTTGCCCTGATTCATAACGGTTGCTGTTACGGTAGAAGAAGCAACGTCGGAACCAACCTTTAAGCCGTTATCATTTACTGCAAGAACCTGGTCAAATGTTACAGTGCTTCCGTCTTCAGCGTCTAATTTCTCAATTCTGATAATGTCGCCCTCAGAAACCTTGTACTGCTTTCCACCTGTTGCAATAATTGCGTACATAAGGCACCTCCTATTAATTACTCGCTAACTTCGGTGATGTCTTCTGCCATTTATCATGGTTTTGGACATACTTTTACCTCATTATGCGGCATACCATGGTATAATAGCATGGATTCTTACCAATTGTCAAGTTCCGAAAAGGCATTTTTTGTAAAGAAATAGGCAATAATCTGACATCTGGAAGAAAACTCCGCACTTGCCAAAAGCTTTTTGCACTCTTCCTTTGTATAAAACGCCGCCTGAATCTGTTCGTTTTCCGATGTATGGTCTGAAAATTCCCCTTCGGCTTCAATAACGGCTATCCGCGTTTTGACATCGGAAAAAGCCACTGCCGCAAAGGAAGGGGGCAGAATATCGATGATCCGTTTTACTTTAAGCCCCGTTTCTTCATATAATTCCCTTTCAATGCAATCCTCTATGGATTCCCCCGGTTCTAACATTCCGGCGCAGAGATTATAAATTTCCCTGTTAATACCCATACGGAATTCCTTTAACAGTAAAAGCCTGTCCGCACAAAGGACTACCAGCGAAAGTCCGCTTATGGATGTGCCCAAATCCTCCGGTCCGGCTATTTCACTACGGCTGACAATTTCGTATTTTTTTTCTCTTCCTTTTTTATTCAGATAAGTCAGCTCATAGCTTTTCAGATATTTGCCGTCTTTTACTTTTTCAATGCCTAATAATTTCATAAAGTCCCACCTCGCACAACTGGTCTTTTAGAGGACTCTCCTTTTTCTGCCTTGTAATTTCCACAAGTCCTAAAGGGGTAATGTCCACAACGTCGGTTTTTACATGGTCTATGGCAGCTTTGTCACGAAGAAGTTTTAGCAGCTTTTTATCTTCTTTAGCAGAATCCGTACTGATAAAATCCACAATGACAATGCCCGTAATATTGCGGGAAGTCAAAATGTAGGGAATCGCTTCTGCCGCCTCTTTATTCGTAAGGGCACAAAGCTCTTTCTTACTGATTGTTTTGATATTTTTACCGGAATTTACATCGATAACCGTAAGCGCTTCCGTAGGCTCAATGACAAGATATCCCCCTGATTTCAGCCACACGGTCCGGCTTGTAGCTTCATGGAGCTTTCCTTTAAGCCCATACAGAGCCTGCAAGGGAAAAGACGTATCCTCATAAAGCTGCAACGTATCAGAAAGCTTTTGGGGAAGGAGCTTTCTGATATGATCAAATTGTTCCGGGGAATCCGTTACAATTTTTGAAACATTTTGAAAATCTATTTTGGAAAGCTGGGCTTTTACAAAGGAAGTTCCTTCATGGAGCTTGGAATAAACTGTTCTGCTGTCCGCATTTTCCTTCAGCCGCTTTAATTCCATTGAAAGCGCAGTCATTTCATCAGTTAGCAAATGATAATCTTCCCTCTCCAGGGAAACCACATTGGTTCTCACAATACATGTCATCTTATCCGGCATATAAGGAGTACAGACTTCTAAAAGCTGTTCCCGCAAAGAGGCAGGAAGTTTTTTGGAAAAGGTAATTCCTCCGGGCTTATCGGTCACAACACAGTAAATGCCGGTTAAGGAAAGTTCCAGGGATAGTACGGCGTCCTTTGTTTTTACCGCTTCCTTTGCCACCTGGACGGGCAAAAGGCTGTTGCAGGTAAAGCCGGATAGCTGCGCATCGGTCAAAGGCAGAAATCCCCGGACCCCTTTTTTATATTCCACAAATGCAGCTTTTAGGTTTGGCAGAATGTTAGTGATTTTCCCCACAAATATCCGGCTCATATCCCGGTTTTTTGAAGTATCAAAAGCCGCCAGATGAAGCCGTCCCTCATCAATGGAAAAAAAGCCTCTTTTTTCTTCTATATCCGTGAAAATAACCGTCTGCATCAGATATCCTTTCCCACTTCATCCAATGATATGAATTGTCCGTCTTCGTTTTTGGTATAGGTTTCTTCCCTGGTAACTACAAAATCAAATTCCGAAGGCTTTCTTCCCAGATAGGCATAATAAGCCTCCATAATCATTCCCGGCTTTATATTCCCGCTGCTGCTGGCATTGACCAAAAGATAAATTCCATCTTCCTTTACCTCATAATCATAAATGCCTTCCTTTAAATCTAAAAGCTTCCGGCTTTTCTTTGTCTCTTTTTCGTAAGGAATAGAGGACTGTGCCATAAAATCATCAAACCCTTCTCCGAAAACCAAATCCGCTTCATGCCCTTTTCTGATTTGAATAAAATATCCTGCCGCCGCTACGCTTGCCATGGCATTTTCCGCATTTTTTGGCAAAGCCTTAACGGAGAGAATTTCCACTCCTTCCGCCATAGTCCGATTTAATGCCTCTTTCATATCAGCCGTAGATACTTCCTGCGTCAGCTCGATATCCAGATATTCCCCGTTGCTATACAATCCCACTCCCAAAGGCGCTGCAAAAGACATGATCTGGTGTGGAGAAAAACCTGTGGAGTAAGCAATGGGGATCTCCGCCCTGCGGATTGCTTTCTGAAAATAGCGCATCATGTCCAGATGCCCAATAAATATGATAGAACCGTATTTAGAAAATTTAATCCTATACTTCATAAAACTCCTCTCATTTTTGTCTCCATGGGCCAAGCAAACATGCTTGCATGTTCATTTGACCCTCAAATCAAGGTTGAAAGATTATCTTTCAACCTTTAACTCCGCTCCTCATAACAGATACCTGTCCCGAATCTGGCGGCGCCGCAGCCCTGACATGCCATTTTGCAGTTTGGCGTTACTTCCTCACGAAGCGCACGCTGCCATTCTCTTTTCAAAAATTCCTTTGTTACGCCGCAGTCAATAAAATCCCATGGGAATATTTCATCCAGACTTCTTTCCCTTGTGGTATAAAAATCCATCGAAAGGCCGCAGGCTTCAAAGCATTCCATCCAGACATCATGCTTGTAGTATTCTCCCCATGCGTCATAAATACAGCCTTTCTTATATGCCATATAAATCACATCTGCTATTTTCCGGTCGCCCCTTGCTAAAATTCCTTCCAATACGGAAGCATCCGCTTCATGCCAGTTATATTTGATGCTCTTTTTATTTAGCTGCTCCAAAACTGCTGTTTTAACCGTATGGGCCTTGTCCAAAAATTGCTCCCTCGTACACATGGGCGCCCACTGAAAGGGCGTAAAAGGTTTGGGAATAAAGAAGGATGTGCTTGCCGTAATCTGTACTTTTCCGTTTCTTTTTTCCTTTGGCACGGTTTCGTAATATAATTTGGCAATTTCATTGGCAAGAAGGGCAATGCCTCTGGCATCCTCATCCGTTTCTGTGGGAAGCCCCAGCATGAAATACAGCTTTACCTTATTCCAGCCTCCCTCAAAGGCAAGCTTTGCACCGTTTAAAATGACTTCTTCGGTCAGACCTTTATTAATGACATTGCGCATTCTCTGGGTTCCCGCCTCCGGCGCAAAGGTCAGACTGCTCTTTTTTACATCCTGCACCTTGCTCATAACATCCAGGGAAAAAGCATCAATTCTTAAGGAAGGCAGGGAAATATTCACATGACGTTTCCTGCATTCCTCTATGAGATAATCAATAAATTCCGGCAGCTTTGAAAAATCGCTGGAGCTTAAGGAACTTAAAGAAATTTCCTCATGCCCCGTAGCCTTTAACATTTTAACGGCATATTCCTTCAAAAATTCCAAAGAACGCTCCCTGACGGGCCGGTATAACTGCCCCGCCTGGCAAAAACGGCAGCCTCTGATACATCCTCTCTGGATTTCCAGAACTACCCTGTCCTGGGTAACCCTGATAAAGGGAACCACCGGCTTTTCCGGATAATAAGTATCGCTTAAATCCCGGACCATTTCCTTCATGATTTTCCTGGGTAATTCCGGTATTACAGGATAAAACGTCGCAATCGTGCCGTCATCATGATAGGTTGTCTCATAAAATTCCGGCGCATAAATACCGGGCAGCTTTCCCGCCTCCATAAGGAACTCTTTGCGGCTTTTCCCTGTTTTCCTACATGTCTTATACAAATCAAAAAGCTGTCTGTACATGGTTTCCCCTTCCCCGATGTAAAACAGATCGAAAAAGGGAGCCACAGGCTCGGGATTGTAAACACAGGGGCCCCCGCCGATCACAACGGCGTCCTCCCATGTACGCTCTTTTGCAAAAAACGGAATTCCCGATAAATCCAGCACCTGCAGAATATTGGTATAGCACATCTCATACTGAAGAGTAATCCCCAGAAAATCAAAATCCTTTACCGGATCCTGAGACTCTAACGCAAATAAAGGAATCTGCTCCTTCCGCATGATTTCGTCCAGATCCATCCAGGGGGAATAAACCCGTTCGCACCAGACATCTTCAAATTTATTTAACATATCGTAGATAATCTGAATGCCCAGATGCGACATACCGATCTCATAAACGTCAGGAAAGCACATGGCAAAACGAATATCCACGCGCTCTCTGTCTTTCATAATGGAATTGACTTCCCCGCCGATATAACGTGCGGGCTTATCGATTTTTAATAATATTTCATCAGTTAAGGCTAGTTTTCTCATAATCTAAAGTATAAGTGAAATCCTTCATAAAATCAATGACCTTGTCAGAATAATCAATTCTGACTGCGGCCTGTAATTCTTTGGTAAAGGTTCCGTCCTCAGGCTCTATCTTAAAATGATACATGCATAAGAAACCGAACAGAAGAAGGCACAGCACCAGACGCAGCTTTATGTAGAAGCCGTTATAGGATTCAGGCTGTTTTTCACCATCCTGCCCCAAAGCTTCGCCATAGCCCTCGTCAGGAGATACAATGCCTGCCATAGTATTTACGTGGGTGGAATTGTTTTGCTGATATTCCCGAAGACGCATAATCTGTTCCAGTTTTTCGTCCCGGCTGATTGTTTTTCGCATATGGCACACCCGCTCTTATTTTGTAGCTATTTTATGCGGGTTGTACCATAGATATGATAGAATTATCCAAGGATATCATAGATTTTGCAAACATTCATAGCAAATTCCGTTATCTTTTTATAACGTTATCCGCCTGCAACGGATTTCCGTTATTTTATCTTTTCGCTAAATCGTTTGTAATCTCTTCCCAAGTAACGCCCTTTTCCACCATTAAGACCATCATATGATAGAGGAAATCGGAAATTTCATACTTGATTTCTTCCGGATTGGGATTTTTGGCCGCAATAACGATTTCTGTCGCCTCTTCTCCCAGCTTCTTCAGAATCTTATCGATGCCTTTATCAAAAAGATAATTGGTATAAGACCCTTCCTTGGGGTGGAGCTTGCGGTCTTTAATAATATTGGTCACATTTTCAAAAACCGTCAGAGGATTTTCAGGCGTCTCCTCTTCCTCCATAGGAATCAGATCCCGGTGGAAGCAGCTGTAATTTCCGGTGTGGCAGGCTGCGCCAATCTGTTTTACCTTGGCAAGCAGGGTATCGTTGTCGCAGTCAATGCTTAAGCTTTTTACATACTGAAAATGACCGCTGGTCAGCCCTTTTACCCATAATTCCTTACGGCTTCTGCTGTAATAGGTCATTTTACCTGTACGGCAGGTCCTGTTGTAGGCTTCCTCATTCATATAAGCCACCATCAGCACCTGTCCCGACCTGTAATCCTGTACCACAACAGGCACCAATCCGTCAGGGCCTGACTTTAATTCACTAAAAGGCATCTGAGGCTTGAAAATATGAATATCAATCCCTCTGTCCGCCGCAATTTCCTTTAAAGAACCCAGTTCTTTTAAATTATCATTTACCAAAGCTCCCGTAATTCCGCCTACTTTGCCGTTTTCCAAAAGGGAGAGCGTCTTATCAAGGGAGATTTCAGGCAGCATTACCAGCATGGGAAGCGGGCACAAAGGCATGGCATATTTGATTTCGTGCTCATCTAAGCAAATCAGTTCGCTGGCATATTTTTCCAGACCATCGGGATTGATCATCATGCGCTCCGCCTCTTTAAAGGAAGCGCCGATCTTATCCTTTCCGAATTTTTTGGATACTTCTTCTAATATCTCATAGGAAGAATCCTTTCCCAGATTCAGAATTGCCTTTTTACAGCCGGCATAAAGAATTTTTTTCACATCCTCCATGCGTTTGATATTACCCGCACCATATACAGGTACGGCCACGCTTTCCGCAATCTGTTTCATTAAGAGGATACTTTCTTCATGGGTAGCGTCATTATAAGACAAATCGAAAACGATAATAGCGTCTGTTTCCGCATCCCCATAGGACATGGCAAGGGAAACCGGCTCCGTGGAAAGAATGGAATGATCCGAAAATCCCTTTACCGCTTTATTTTCATATAGATAAATACATGCTGCAAATTTTTTTGTCATGATAAAATCGACCTTTCTGTAACTTGGTTCATTCTTTTGTTTAAGCAAGGGAGCCCTTGGTGCTTGGCACATCTACACATCTGGGTTCTAAAGATACCGCCATATCCAGAGCCTTTCCGAAGGCCTTGAACATCGCTTCGATCATATGGTGATCGTTATCTCCCGCTAACACCCTGATGTGGAGATTCATTGCCCCACTGTAGGAAACCGCATAGAAAAATTCCTTAACAAGCTGGGTGTCCATATCACCTACAAAATCTCCTTTAAAAGAGGCGTCCATGAAAAAATAAGGTCTGCCGCATAAATCGATGGAACAGAGCACTAAAGTCTCGTCCATGGGAAGAATGAAATAACCGTAACGGCTGATTCCTTTTTTATCTCCCAAAGCCTTTTCGATGGCATTTCCTAAAACAATGCCGCAGTCCTCTACTGTATGATGGGCATCCACTTCCAAATCTCCCGAAGCCTTCAATTCCAAATCAAAATAGCCATGTCTGGCAAAGCCGGTAAACATGTGGTCTAAAAATCCCACGCCGGTTTTGACAGCGGCTTTTCCCGTACCGTCAAGATTCAAATTCATGGCAATTTCCGTTTCCGCCGTTTTCCTCTCAATCACTGCTTTTCTTTCCATTTTTCCACCTCTTGTTCTCGGTTTTGATTCCTGCAAAAGTCACATACCTCGTTGCTTTTAGCGTGGCTTTTGACTTTGAATATTTTTACTCCAATACTTCAAAATATTTTATTTACGAATCTGCTCTTTCAGTTTTTTGATCAATTCCTTGATTCTGTCCGCTTCCATTTTCATGCTGACCTGGTTTACGATCATTCTTGCGGATAAGGGGCAGATTTCCTCCAGTACCACAAGACCGTTTTCCTTCAGGGTTGAACCCGTCTCCACAATATCCACGATCACATCGGAAAGTCCTACCATAGGGCCTAATTCCACGGAACCGTTTAGCTTGATAATATCCACGGTCTGGTGCTTTTTGTTGTAAAAATAGTCCTTTGCGATCCGCGGATATTTGCTGGCCACACGAATCATTTCATGATGCTTTAAAAGCTCTCCTGCGCTTTCAGGACCGCACACACACATACGGCATTTTCCAAAGCCCAGATCCAATACTTCATAAGCCCGTCTGCCCTCTTCTAACAGGGTATCCTTACCTACAACGCCGATGTCCGCCGCTCCGTATTCCACATAGGTAGGAACATCCGGTCCCTTTGCAAGAAAAAACTTCAGTTTCAATTCTTCATTGACAAAAATCAGCTTTCTTGTGTCCTTATCCTTCATTTCTTCACAGGTAATGCCGATTTCCTCCAAAAGCTCCAGCGTCTTTTTCGCAAGCCTGCCCTTTCCAAGGGCAAAGGTAATATATCTCATGTCTTTACTCATTTTATCATTTCTCCTAAACTTCGTACAGTTTCTTCATGCCTTTTGAAGTGATTTTCATAACCGCTTTTTTATTGCCCGCTTTTGCAAGGGCCACATATGCCTTTTCATCATGCTCGTCAGACATCTTTAAAAGTTCACAGCTTTCTCCCAGCTTTCGGAATTCACAGGCATATCTGATCGCCTCCTTTATGACATCCTCTTCATAAAGCAGCATCGTGGTACGGGGCGTTACTTCCTGCTCAAGCTTTTTAGATGCAAGGGCCTGCATCAGGCTGCCGATATTAACAGCAAAACCGATAGCGGCCGCATCCTTTCCGAAATAGGAAAGAAGCTTGTCATAACGACCTCCGGTTACCACTGCGTCTCCTACGCCGTAGGTATAACCTTTAAAAATAATTCCCGTATAATAATGATATTTGCTGACAAGTCCCAAATCAAAGGATACATAGTCTTCATCTCCGTACATTTTTAGCAGCTGGTAAAGCTGCTGCAGACGTATGATCGCTTCTCTGCTGCGTTTATTGTTTACCAACTCCAAGGCATCCTCTAAAACCTCAAAGGAACCGAAAAGCTCGGTAATCTTCAAAAAGCTTTCAATTTTGGAAGGTTTTAAATGACACTGTTCGGATAAAAGCTCTTCCGCTCCGAAATAATTTTTGGTGGAAATAAATTCCCGTAAGCTTATTTCCGTATCTTCATCCAGCTTTGCTTCCTCACAGATACCCTTGAAAAATCCGATTTCCCCGATGCTGACCTGAAACTCCTTTAAGCCCGAAGCCTTTAAGGAAGAAACGGCCAGATGTATCATCTCCGCATCCGCCATAACGGAAGAATCGCCGATCAATTCCACACCCATCTGGGTTACTTCTTTTAATTTTCCCTGTAAATTGGAGGTATTGGTATAGGTATTTCCCACATAAGCCAGTCTGACGGGTATAGATTGTTCCGTAAAATATTTAGCGGCGCATCTTCCGATCGAAGGGGTAAAGTCCGGCCTAAGCACCAGCGTGTTTCCTTCCTTGTCAAAGAATTTATATAATTCTTTGCTGGGGGTTGTCCCGATTTCCCTTCCAAATACATCAAAGTATTCAAAAGCAGGCGTTTCAATATCCTCATACCCGAAACGCATAAAATTTTCATGGATTGCGTTCTGAAGTCTCTGCTTTCTGGCACATTCCATTCCGTAAATATCCCTGACGCCTTCAGGCGTATGTACAAATCTCTGCATAATTTCCTCCATTCATATATCAATATTACTTTTTCTTCTTTTGATTGCTTCAACACATTTTTATTCTATATGTATTGGATAAAACAGCCTGTAAAAAGCTGCCGGATCAGTTTCTTTTCCATATCGCTTTATCGTTTTAAAGTGATAACGCAATAGCATGATAGCATGTAAAACTATCGACAGTATACAAAAAACCGCATTATTTGTCAACCGGCAGCTCTCTCTCACTTAAATCCTTCTGAACCATATCCAGATAAGGAACAAAAAGCCCTGCACGGGATTGGAAGATATAAGATGCATCCAGTTCACTAAACCGGAAGCTTTTTCTTCCGCCATCTTTTGCCCGTTTCCAAAAGGTAAGCATCTGGCGGAAGGAAAGATAATAAAAAATATCCCGGTGGGTGTAGTTGATAATAAAAAATGCTATCCCGTCCTGTTTTTCAAAATCCTCCATAAAAGTTACCTGATGCTCATGGATATTCTGCAGTGCAAAGGTATCCACCGCACATTCCTTTGCATCAAAGCAGACGGGAATTCCCTGTACTGCACCGATATAATCCACCGTGGATTTCTGGTCAAAATATGCCAGGGTAATGTGTCTGGTTTCCGGTTCTATTTTTATGGGAGTAATGGGCGTCGGCACCTTCTGAATCAGAGCAAGCCTGTTTTCCCGGTATTTTTCGTTGGTTCTGTTTATCAACTCCTCAAGCGTGGAGCCCCGTAAGCCTCTGCTATTCCATGTTCCCATTTCTTAATTCCTCTAATACTTTTTCATACTGACAAGGCGGCTTCCCGATGAGTTCCTTTCCCGACAAATAAGCAAATCTTCCCTGCGATTTTGGGAAAACGACCCTGTATGCATGAAGAAGCTGGTTTTTAATATGATATCTTTCCGATAAGGCGCTTTTCCTGCCGTATTTCATATCTCCCACCACAGGATGCCCTGTTCCCGCCAAATGGGCGCGGATCTGATGGGGCTTCCCGGTCATCAGATGCACCGATAATTCCGTATAGGATTTATTTTCCCATTGATAGGTCTTTAAAGGGGTAATACCCGTTTTCACAATATCTTTTGTTCCCTGACCGGATAAAGGAGTTTTGCTGATTTTCACTTTATTCTTTTCTTTATCCTTTGTAATATAGCCCTCTAAAAGCATCTCCCCTGTTTTATGACCATTCAAAGAAAACTCTCCTTCCACAATACAACGGTAATATTTTTCCAGAGTTCTGTCTTTTATGATTTCCGACAAATACTGCAAACCGGAAAGACTTTTCCCGCACAAAATCAATCCGGACGTATTGCGGTCCAGCCTGTTTGCTGCGGCGGGTCTGAAGGTGGTCAGCATTTCTTCTGTCAGAAGCTTTTCGGAGAGCAAGTAACCGATGAGATATTCATTAACGGATACATCACCTTTTTCCGCCCTTTGGGACAATATGCCGGAGGGCTTGTTAAAAACCAGAATATGTTCATCCTCATAGACGATATCAAGATTAAGCGCTTCCAAATCCTTTTTCGAATAGGAGTGAAAGCCTTTTGCACCGCCATCATTTGTCCCCCTGCAGAACTTTTCAAATGTTTCATCGGACAAAAACAGCCGGATTTTATCGCCCTTTTGAAGAATTTCATTTCCGCCTGCCTTTTTTTCATTTAAAGTAAAATTTTTTTTGCGCAGCATTTTGTAGACAAAGCTCATAGGCGCTTTAGATAGAAGCTTTCCCAAATACTTGTCAAATCTCTGCCCCGCTTCATTTTCTCTTATTTCAAACTCTTTCATAGCAGATTCTATAGGGAAATCTGATGAAGCAGCACCATAAGCTTTTCATCGTTTTCCTCATTCTCCGTTTTTTTATCCTGAAGCTGCTTTAAGCGGTTTAGAAAATCCTCCTTATCAGAAAACATGCCTATGGTTGCCTGATAACCGTTCTGCTTCACAATTCCCCCGATATGCTCTTCCAAGTCTTTTCCCATGTCCTTATGATTGGTAAGGAAACCGTAAATATAGCCGTTTTTAACGATACAGCCCGCCACCTCATAGGTAGTCTTATAGGAAGTAAAAACCAAACCGTAAGCATGCTTAAAATGCTCCAGGGTATCCTTCAAAAATTCATAATCCGCCGGACTGCAGCCATGGTAGCGCAAATATAAAATCATGCTGACACAGCTTTTACTTGCGGGAAGCAATCCTAATACCGCCACAATCGTAAGAAGATTGGCTTTTGTTTTTGTTGCCGCATAGCCTGCAACAAACAAGGAAAGCGAAATTCCAAAATAAATAAGCGTCTTTATGATTTCTTTCTGCCTTTTTTTATTAAAATATTCATAATCGCCCTGTTTTACCTTTTGTCTCATAACAATTTGTTTCCTCTCCCATCAGACCATTTTATCATAAATTTCCAGAATCAGGCAGTGTGGAAATACCTTGCCGATCAACTGCATTCCCTTCATGGGAAGCCCGTAAACAGAAGTCTGTCTGCGTTCCTTTGCACATTTAATGGCATAAGCAACTACCTTTTCCGGCCTTACCATAAAAAATTTCTTAATAAGCAATGTGTAGCCATCTTCCTCCGCAATATCAAAAAACGGCGTTTTCACGGGGCCCGGACATACTGCGGTCACACTGATTTTCCTATCCCTAAGCTCATATCCCAAAGCCCTTGAAAAAGAAAGCACAAAGGATTTGGATGCGGCATATATGGCAAAACGCATCTGGGGAAGAAAGGCCGCCGCACTTGCCATATTGATGATATAGCCGCCCTTTACCATATAAGGAATACACAGGTGGCACATCATCATTAATCCGATGGTATTGCATTCCATCATATCCGTTTGAAGTTCCAAAGATAAGGACTCAAATTTCCCCATTTTTCCAAAGCCTGCGCTGTTAACCAGAATTTTAACTTTGGGCATTTCATTTTTCAGCTTTTCTGCCAGCACACTTTTTGCTTCTTTCTTGGTTAAATCGAGAGGAATCCGTATAATTTCCGCTTTTGTTTGGGGAAACTCGGTTTCATCCACCGTTCTGGAAATCGCCCAGATTTGATCCAAATCATTGCATCCTCTGTCTATCTGGCTGACGAATTCCGCCCCCATTCCGCTGGAGGCCCCTGTAATAATTGCTATTTTCATACTTTTTTTCTGCCTTTCTGTTTGGTTTTGTTTGTCGGTTTATGATTTCGTCTGTCTATATTTCCTTTGGTTTTTCTTTTCTTTGTATCATTTGCAGTGCTTTTATTTTTTCCGGCAGTATTTATTTTTCTGGGAGGAATCAGACATTTTTCCCCAAACCCTATCAAATCCTCCCTATGAGCCAAGACCAATGCTTCCCTGACCAGCTGGTAATTTTCCGGATTCCGGTATTGAATCAACGCTCTCTGCATAGCCTTCTCATGGGGGTTTTTGACCACATACACAGACTTCATGTCCCTGGGATCCAAGCCCGTATAATACATAACCGTGGAAATGGTAGACGGCGTGGGATAGAAATCCTGCACCTGTTGGGGCATATAGCCCAAATCTCTTATATATTCTGCCAAAGCCACGGCTTCCTTTAAGGTAGAACCGGGATGTGAAGACATTAAGTAAGGCACCACATACTGCTTTTTTCCTATTTTTTTGTTATATTCCTCATATTTTTTTATAAACTGCTCATAGACTTCATTTTCAGGCTTTCCCATTTTAGAAAGAACCCCATTGGAAATATGCTCCGGCGCAACCTTTAACTGTCCGCTCACGTAATACTGCAGCAGTTCATGGAAAAAGGTATCGCTTTTGTCACAAAGCAGGTAGTCGAACCGGATTCCCGAACGAATAAAAACCTTTTTTACCCCGGGAAGCTTTCTAAGCCTTCGCAAAAGCCTGACATAATCCGTATGGTCTGCCTCCAGATTGGGACAGGGCTTTGGAAACAGGCACTGTCTGTTGATACAGACTCCTTTTTTCATCTGCTTTTTACATGCGGGAGCCCTGAAATTGGCCGTAGGCCCTCCCACATCATGAATATACCCCTTAAACTGACTGTCCTTTGTCATTTCCTCCGCTTCTCTGAGTATGGATTCATGACTTCTGACCTGAACAATCCGTCCCTGATGAAAGGTCAGGGCGCAAAAACTACAGCCTCCAAAGCATCCTCTGTTGCTGATTAAAGAAAATCTGACTTCTGAAAGCGCAGGAATACCGCCCTCTTTTTCATAGGAAGGATGATAGGTCCGCATATAAGGAAGGGCATAAATATCGTCCATTTCCATTGTGCTTAAGGGCATGGCAGGCGTGTTCTGAACTATAAAGATCCCGTGGTCATAAGGCTCGATCAACGGTCTGGCGCTGAAAGGATCTGTATTTTCATACTGGATTTTAAAAGATGCGGCATATTCTGATTTTTTTGCCTTCATCTGTTCGTAGGAAGGAAGCAGGATGCCGTCGGTAACCTGTTCGATATCTTTTGTTTTATAGACGGTTCCTTTAATAAAAGTAATGTCCTTTACGTCAATGCCGCTGTTTAGGGCATCCGCAATTTCTACAATGGATTTTTCGCCCATTCCGTAGGATACCAGATCCGCCCCGCTGTCTAGCAGTATGGAACGCTTAAAGGAATCAGACCAGTAATCGTAATGAGCCATTCTCCTGAGACTGGCTTCAATACCTCCTAAAATAATGGGTGTACGCTTATACCTCTGGCGGATTAGATTGCTGTATACAACCGCTGCATGATCCGGCCTTTTTCCCATTACCCCGCCGGGAGTATAGGCGTCGGTGGTTCTGGGCTTTTTACTGACATAATAGTGATTGACCATAGAATCCATATTGCCGCCGCTTACTAAAAAACCCAGTCTTGGTTCTCCCAAAGCGGTAATGCTGTCCGGATTTTTCCAGTCAGGCTGGGAAATAATCCCCACGGAATATCCGAAGGACTCCAGCACTCGGCTGATAATAGCATGTCCAAAGGATGGATGGTCCACATAGGCATCCCCGATGATATACACAAAATCCAGTTGTTTTATTCCTCTGTCTTGACAGTCCTTTTGACTGATAGGCAAAAATGGCATAATCCTATTTCACACTTCCTGTTCCAAGCATCTGCAATTCTTCTTCCGTCAACGGGCGATATTCTCCGGGGGATAAAGCTTCGTCCAGATTTATTCCCCCTATAGAAATTCTTTTTAAATAGAATACCTTTCCGCCTAAGGTCTTTATCATCCTCTTTACCTGATGATACCTGCCTTCCTTTATGGTAAGGAGCCCTGAAAAGGCTTCCTGTCCTATTGTCTGTATATTTTGAAGCTTCCCCGGCTTAGTGGGCAGTTCGTCTCCGATATCGATTCCTTCCGCCACCCTTTGGACGGCGTCCTCTAAAAGCCTGCCCGCCGCTTCAAAGTAATACGTCTTTTCCACATGCTTTTTGGGAGACATCAGCTGATGGATGAAGGTGCCGTTGTCGGTTAAAAACAACAGCCCTTCCGTATCTTTATCCAGTCGTCCTGCGATCAAAAGCTTTCCCGCAAGAGACGATGGAAAATAGTCTAAAACCGTTTTTCCGTCCTCATCCTTTGTTGCACAGATACAGCCTGCCGGTTTATGAAACATAAAGTACAGGTTCTTCTGCAGACTAATGGATTTATCCTGAAAGGAGATTTTCTCCGTTCCCCGAACCTTAATGGCGCCGTTTTTTATTACGGCTCCGTCAACTTTTATAAGTCCTTGCCTGATATAGGTTTTACATTGGCTGCGGGTTCCTATGCCGCAGTCAGCCAGATATTTTTCTAAACGCATAATCTATCCTGCATGAAATGATTGATTTTTTAATATGTTTAAGTATACACTATTTTGCTGATATACAGGTGGTTTTATGAAAAATTTAAGAAAAAATATTATCGCCGTTTTATTCTTTGTCATTCTTATGGGATTCATCCTGGGCTTTTCCGCCATGGCAAAGCAATACGCATATCTGGGGTTAAGCATATGGTTTGAACAAATGGTTCCTTCCCTGCTCCCCTTTATGATCATTTCCTCCATGCTCATTAAGCTGAATCTGGACGAAATTCTGATAAAACCCTTTTCAGGCGTCATAAAGCTTTTATATAAGATCAGCGATGCGGGAGTCTATGTTCTGGTTATGGGACTTCTCTGCGGCTTTCCCATGGGCGCTAAGGCGGCCGTTATGGAATATGATGAAGGAAAAATTTCAAAAGAGGAGGCACAATTCCTGCTGGCCTTTTCCAATAATATCGGTCCTGCATATTTTCTTTCATTCGTATATGGAAATATCTATACAGGTATCCCTCTTTTACATGGCATTTTCTTTCTCTACGCCCTGCCGTTATTATACGGCTTTATCTTAAGAAGGACTGTATACAAAAATTTATCCGTAATGCAGAGGGCTTTATCATACAAAAAATGCGCATCCCCTAAAAAATCCTTCCTTGGGGTTCTGGATGAAAGCATTAACAACGGGCTTATTCAGATTTCCATGCTGGGCGGCTACATGATCGTCTGTAATCTGTTAGTCATAATCCCCAAAACTCTGTTTTATCAAAATCCGTATCTTTGCGCCTTTTTCCACAATATGCTTGAAATTTCCGGCGGACTGCTGTCGGTAAAGAGCCTAAACCTGCCTTTTCATAAGGCCTTTGCCCTTGCCCATCTTTCACTTGGGTTTACGGGAATATCCTGTCATCTTCAAACCTTTCATATTATGGGAAACACGGATTTGTCCAAACAAAAATATATGCTGCACAAGCTTATCCTGTGCAGCATCATCGGTATCTTGTTATATGTCTATTGTATGTTTGTTTTATAATCAGATAATATCAAGACCGCCTTTGGATGCAGGCTCGCTTTCCTGCTCCATGGCATCCTCTTCCGCCATGGCCTCCACAGGATAAAGCTCGGAACGGTTTGCCGTCACAATATTATAGCAGTCTGTCAGGGAATTGATTAAGCCCTCGTATTTTGCCGCGGTAATGTCTATGGAGTGGCTTAAAATGTTTTCCACATTGGCAAGCATTTCATCCGTATATTGAATGGCGGACGCCTTTACCTGATTTGCCTCTAAGGTGGCGTTGTCAAGAATTTCCTGTGCCTGCCTTGTCGCCAGTTCCACAATCTCCTGAGCCTGTTCATAAGCCTGGCGCATGATTTCCTGCTCGTTGATCAACTCCGTAGTATGTACTGTAGCTTCGTTAATAAGCGCTTCCGCCTTTTCTCTGGCATCATTTAAAATAGCTTCTTTATTGCTGATGATCTTCTGGTAACGCTTAATCTCATCAGGGGTCTTCATACGAAGATCTCTTAAAAGTTCATCGATTTCCTCTTTATTGACAATAATCTTATTGTTGTTAAAGGCATGGGGCTTACAATTGTCAATGTAATCTTCGATTTCATCGATTAACTGTTCAATTCTACTGCTCATAACACTCTCCTATACAATCACTTTCCGTGATACTTCCGATACAATTCCTTTGCAACAAAATCCGGCACACAATGAGTAACATCTCCTTTAAAATAAGCTATCTCTTTTACATTTGAGGAACTGAGATAAGCATACTCAAGAGTAGTTGTCAAAAATATAGTATCCAGTTCTCCACCGGATAATTTATGATTAGTCTGCGCAATCTGCAACTCATATTCAAAATCCGTAATAGCACGCAAGCCTCTAATAACAACCTGTACATTTTTCTGTTTTGCATAGTTTATTAAAAGTCCGCTGAAGGAATCCACTTTGACATTTGGTAAGTCTTTTGTGGCTTCTTCTAGCATTTTAACACGTTCTTCCACAGAAAACAATGCAGACTTCCCAACATTATTCAAGACGCTTACCGTTAATTCGTCAAAAACATTTGCTGCTCTGTGGATAACATCCAGATGGCCAAAGGTAACAGGGTCAAAACTACCGGGATAGATTGCTGATTTCATCCGATTTTCTCCTTTTTACAAATACATGCATATTTGTTTTATATTGTTTTATTTTGATAATATCATACGGAAGCTTTTCTAAAAAGTCCAAATCTGTATCGAGGGCCGCTTCAAAAATAATGATAGTATTCTCATCCACCAGAGATGAGGTGATAAAATATTCCAAAACCCTCTGCTCCAATTCCTTATGATATGGCGGGTCCATAAAAACCATTTGAAACTTTTTTTCATATTCCATGGAAATCATGGCAACAAAAACATCCTGCCTGCATACTCTGGCCGCCTGCTCCAGTTTTGTATGCTTCAGGTTTGCCGTTATACAGTTGCAGGCTTCTTTGGAATTGTCAACAAAAACCGCTTCTTTTGCCCCTCTGCTTAAGGCTTCAATGCCGATTCCGCCGCTGCCTGCAAACAAATCTAAGAAACAGGCTCCCTGAATATCAAATTGTATCATATTAAACAGGGTTTCTTTGATCCTGTCAGTGGTAGGCCTTGTATCCATGCCTTCCGGCGTTTCCAATTTTAAACTTCTTGCTGCTCCTGCAATGACTCTCATAAATACTCCTAGACTGTTAAACCCTTAACTTCGTTCCCTTGCTGTCGCGTTTTCCGGGTTTGATTTTATTTAATTCCAGCTGCTTTTCTTTATATTCAATGGTACACTCTATGGCATTTTGCGTAAAATAAACATTCTCCACGTAATCTCCGCTGCCTAATTTCATTCCTCTGACGCCTACGGCTCCTTTTTTCTTTTCGGGAATCTCCTCAATGGGAAAACGCAGAAAATATCCATCCTTTGTCTGCATGATCACATTGCGCTTATCAATCAGCATGGATACGCTTACCAGTTCGTCGTCCTCCAAAAGCTTGGTAGAAGCCACTGTTCTTTTTGCAACGTCAAATTCCCCGCCGTCCACAATCTTACACATGGACTGCTTTGTGACAAAAATCATCCGGTACAGATTGACGTCGCTTTGGGAACAGGCAAATATAATATTTTCACGGTCAGACTGGAAATTACTGATATTGTCTACAGGAATCCCCTTATCCCTGAATTTCCCGAAAGGAACGTCTGAGATTTTAATGGTGTGCATCTGTCCCTGTCCCGTAAAAACACAAACCTTTCCGGTATTTTTGCATAAGAAGACATAACGGTTTTCCGCAATGGCCGTCTCCTTGTTCCGCTCATAGGTTGCCCCGTCAATACATCTTACGTAGCCAAAGCGGTCCATCAGGAAATAAACGTCCATCTCTTCCATTTTCTTCTCTACATAAACGGCTTCCTCGGCATTGGTAATTTCCGTTTTTCTCTTTGTGGAAAAGGCCTTCTTTATCTGATCTAATTCCTGAATCAGTACCTGGGTCATGGAAGAATGGCTTGCTAAAATATCCTCATAGCGATAAATATTCGCCATGGTTTCTTCATGCTCTTTTAGTAGGGCGTTGATTTCCAGACCGATCAGCTTATATAATCTCATTTCCAGAATGGCATTGGCCTGTTTTTCTGAAAATAAAAGCTGGGTTGCCATGATTTTGGACTCCCTGGATTTGAACTGGATGCCGTCTACAACGCCGTGCACCAGACATTCCTTTGCCATATTCCGGTCCTTTGACCCCCGCAAAATTTCTATGATCAGATCAATGAGATTGCAGGCCTTAATAAGCCCCTCCTGAATTTCCTTTTTTTCCAGCTCCTTGTTCAGAAGATTCCGATATTTTCTGGTAGCTACCGCAAACTGAAAATCAGAACAATGCTTGAAAATTTCAGCCAGGCTTAAGGTTTCCGGGCGACTGTTTGCAACCGCTAACATATTTACCCCGAAGGTATCCTCTAACTTGGTCTTTTTGTAGAGCATGTTAATAAACTGCTCCGTATCCGTATCCTTTTTGCATTCAATAACGATACGGATGCCCTCTTTACCGGACTGGTTGGATATATCTACAATATCATTGGTCTTTTTACTTTCCGAAAGGGCTGCCACATCCATAAGGAACTTGGAAATATTAGCTCCCACCATAGTATAGGGTATCTGGGAAATCACAATATTAACATGTCCGTTCTTCCCCTTTTCCACATCCACCTTGCCCCGCAGCTTGATCTTGCCCGTGCCGGTTTCATATATATTTAAAAGCTCATCCTTATTGCAGACAATTCCCCCTGTGGGAAAATCCGGACCTTTTACATACTTCATTAATTCCCTTGTGGTCAGGTTTGGATTTTGCATATAAGCCTTTAAGCCGTCAATCACTTCCCCTGTGTTATGAGGAGGAATGCTGGTTGCCATACCTACGGCAATACCTTCCGCACCGTTAATTAAAATGTTGGGAATCTTAACCGGAAGAACGCTTGGTTCTTTTTCCGTTTCATCAAAATTGGGGACAAAATCCACAACATCCTTATCCAGATCGGATAAATAAGCCTCCTGGGTTACTCTGGCAAGTCTTGCCTCCGTATAACGCATGGCCGCAGCGCTGTCTCCCTCAATGGAGCCGAAATTGCCGTGGCCGTCCACTAAGACCATTCCTTTTTTAAATTCCTGCGCCATGACCACCAGCGCTTCATAAATGGAACTGTCGCCGTGAGGATGGTATTTACCCATGGTATCGCCTACGATACGGGCGCATTTTCTATAGGGTCTGTCATAACGGATTCCAAGCTCATGCATATCGTACAGGGTACGTCTCTGAACCGGCTTTAAGCCGTCCCGCACATCTGGAAGCGCTCTGGCAATAATAACGCTCATGGCATAGTCGATATAGGACTGTTCCATGACCTCCGAATATTCCGTTCTTATAATTGTCTCGTTCATCAGTGCCTCCGTTAAACATCAAGCAAAGCTTCATTTGCGTGTTCATAAATATATTTCTTTCTGGGCAAAACTTCCGTACCCATAAGCATTTCCGTAATTTTGTCCGCCTGGAAATTGTCGTCAATCTCCACCAGCTTTAATTTTCTGGTTTCGGGATTCAAGGTTGTTTCCCAAAGCTGGATGGCGTCCATTTCGCCGAGACCTTTATAACGCTGTAAAGTAAAGGGGCCTTTATGGCTCTTTCTGTATTTTTCCAATGCCTTATCGTCATACAGGTATTCTTCTTTTCCCTTTGACGGCATGGCCTTATATAAGGGCGGCATGGCAATATAAACATGTCCCGAGCTGATTAATTCGGGCATAAATCTGTAAAACAGCGTTAAAAGCAGCGTGGAAATATGGGCTCCGTCCACATCCGCGTCGGCCATTATGATAATTTTGTTATAGCGGAGCTTGCTGATGTCGAAATCATTGCCGTAGCCTTCGGAAAATCCGCAGCCGAAAGCATTGATCATAGTTTTGATTTCCGCATTTGCCAAAACCTTGTCCATACTGGCTTTTTCTACATTTAATATTTTACCCCTGATGGGCAGAATTGCCTGATATTTGCGGTTTCTTGCGGTTTTTGCGGAACCGCCGGCAGAATCTCCCTCTACAATGAATATCTCGCATTTTTCCGCGTCTCTTGACTCACAGTTGGCAAGCTTTCCGTTGGAATCAAAGGAAAATTTCTGCTTGGTCAGCATATTGGTTTTGGCTTTTTCCTCGGATTTACGGATTTTCGCCGCTTTTTCCGCACAGCCGATAACCGCTTTTAAGGTTTCTAAGTTGCGGTCGAAGAATCTTACAACCTCTTCACCCGTTATTTTGCTGACCACCTTTGAAGCGTCCTGATTATCCAATTTGGTCTTGGTCTGTCCTTCAAATCTGGGGTCCGGATGCTTGATGGAAACGATTGCAGTCATACCGTTTCGCACATCGGCGCCGGTAAAATTCTGGTCTTTTTCTTTTAATATATTTAATTCTCTGGCATAAGAATTGATGACATTGGTAAAGGAAGATTTAAAACCCGTAATATGGGTGCCGCCCTCCGCATTATGGATATTGTTGCAGAAGCCCATGACGTTTTCATGGAATTCATTGGTATACTGGAAGGCACATTCTACGGAAATCCCCTCTGCCTCGCCTTTAAAATAGATCACGTCGCTGACTGCATCCTTGGAACCGCTCATAGCCTTTACGAAGCCTATAATGCCTTCGGGTTCGTGAAAGACCTCCGCATCTGTTACTTCGCCTCTGCGGTCTTCAAATTCGATAGTAAGCTGGGGATTTAGGTATGCCGTCTCGTGAAGCCTGCTTTTTACATCTTCTGCTTTAAACCATGTTTTGTCAAAGATTTCGCCGTCGGGAAGAAAGTTAATGCTGGTTCCGGTTTCTTTGGTCCTGCCGACAACGGGAAGCAGGCCGCCTTCAAGCTCGAGAACCGGGATTCCACGTTCGTATTCGTCCTCATATATGTGGCCGCCTTTGGATACGCGAACTGTTAAATGAGCAGATAAGGCATTGACAACGGAGGAGCCTACGCCGTGTAAGCCCCCGCTGGTTTTGTAGGCGGAATCGTCAAATTTGCCTCCTGCATGGAGGGTTGTAAAAACCAGTCTTTCCGCACTGATGCCTTTTTCGTGCATTTCGATGGGAATGCCCCTGCCGTTGTCGGTAACGGTGGCGGAGCCGTCTTTTTCCAGATATACTTTTATATGGGAACAGTAGCCGGCAAGGTGCTCGTCTACGGAATTGTCTACAATTTCATAAATTAAATGGTTCAGGCCTTTGGTGGAAACGCTGCCGATGTACATTCCGGGTCGGACGCGGACAGCTTCTAAGCCTTCCAGTACTTTTATGCTGGAAGCATCATAATCTGTTGTTTTTGACATGATTCTTTTTTTAACTCCAATCTGTTGCAAGTAGTGAGGGGCATCGGAGCCGCTAAATAATAGGGGCGGGAGGATGCTGGTTGGGGCGCATAGTGCGGGGGTATCTATGATGGACGCCAATGCGCTGAGCTGTTGGCGGAGGGAGGAGGAGGGGACCAGGTGTCGATAGTTTGTTGAGGGGGTGTTTGTTGACCTGGTTTACTCCACCGTGCCGCTTGTCTCCGCTTCGCTTCGTCTCGCTCAACGGGCTTCGCCCTATATTTTCTCAAAAACACAATTTTGTCAGTAAACTGCCAAATTGTGTTCTGCGAGAAAATGCACGGCTCATTGCCAACGTGAACATTATACCATAACTTGAAATTATTTCAATCCAAAATACATTATATAGTATGCAAATATCCATTTTCTAAAACGTCTTGCCATTTTGTTCTTAGTGTTTTATGTTCCGGTTTGGTCAAGTCTGAATCTTCCCTTAATATTTCTTCTACGTCCCGGCTTGCCAGGTAGAGCATGTCGGCGTCTTCGTAGATGTCGGCATAGATAAAGCCGGTGTCGCCGCTTTGGAGGGTGCCGAACATTTCGCCGGGGCCCCGCATTTTCAGGTCGGCGTCGGCTATTTCAAAGCCGTCGTTGGTTTTGCCTAAAATCTCTAAGCGTTTTTTGCTCTTTCCGTTTCCGGTGGTGTCTACAAAGATACAGTAGGACTGGTGGCTGCCTCTTCCTACACGACCTCTTAGCTGGTGAAGGGCGGCTAACCCGAAGCGTTCGGCGTTTTCCACCATCATAACCGTTGCGTTGGGTACGTTGATGCCTACTTCTATGACTGTGGTGGAAACGAGAATGTCGTAGTTTCCGGCTGAAAATTCTTCCATAATCCGGTTCTTTTCTGCACCTTTCATTTTTCCGTGAAGAGTTCCGATGCGCACGGATTCGTCAAAAGTCTCCTTTAACTTTTGACTGTAATCCTCTACGTTTTCCAATTCTTCCATCATGCCTGATTCCACCATGGGACATATAATGTATATCTGACGGCCTTTGGCTATTTCGTCCTTCATAAACTTATACGCCGTAGGACGGTATCTGGTATCTACAACCGCATTTTTTATGGGGATACGGTTGCTTGGCAGTTCAGGGATGGTGGATATGGATAAACCACCATATAAAATCATGGCAAGGGAACGTGGAATGGGAGTTGCAGACATAACAATGGTGTGCACATCCTCTCCCTTTTTCGTTAAAATCGTCCGCTGCTTTACTCCGAATCTGTGTTGTTCGTCAGCAACAACCAGCCCCAGGTTCTGAAAGATTACATCATCCTCTAAAAGCGCATGGGTTCCGATGACCAGATTTCTAACGCCATTGGAAATTTCCTCATAAGCCGCCCGCTTCTCTTTTGCCCGGATACTTCCCGTCAGCAAGACCGGTTGAAAGGGCAGACCATAATCCCTGGTCATTTCTTCGATCAGTTTAAAGTGCTGGAGAGCAAGGACCTCCGTGGGAGCCATAAAAGCGCCCTGTTTGCCGTTACAGACGCAGGAAAGCAGGGAAAGCACCGCAATCATTGTCTTTCCGCAGCCCACATCACCCTGCAACAGACGATTGCAGATTTTTCCGCTGTATAAATCCCCTTCTATCTCTGACCATGCCTTTTTCTGTGAGGAGGTTAATTGAAATGGAAGAGCTTCTATAAGACGCTTTGTCTGGGCACATTCTATAAAACGGTTTTTCTCCGTTTTTAAAAGCTCATGACTTTGATTCTGTTTGACAGACAAAAGAAAGTATAAAAATTCTTCATAAGAAATCCGCTTTTTGGCACGATATAAGGCTTCCATGGATTCCGGATTGTGAATTGAATGTAATGCTTCAAAATAATCCGGAAAATCCCGTTTTGCCAAAAGCGCTCCGGGAAGAGGGTCGGATATGCTTTGTTTCGTTTCCTTTAATCCTATTGCCACATATTTTCTGATCGCATCATTGGAAAGCCCTTTGGTGCAAGAATAGACGGGAATAAATCCCTTTGTCATCTCTTTATATTTGTCGGGCTTGTACAATTTGGGCTGATCCATCTGCAAATGATCCGCCACGGTCAAAACCTTTCCGTAAAAAATATACCGGTTTCCGGGAATAAGGGTCTTCTTTAAATAGGGCATATTAAATATCCGTACCTGAAAGGGATTCCCCTCATGGTCTTTTGCCATAAAACGAAGAATCTGATAGCCCTTTACCCTTGTCAGAACGGCTTCTGTAACAATAACCGCCTCCACTCCCGCCTTTTCCATTTCACAGGCGGCGTTTAAGGAAACCGGCTCTTTATAGCTTTCATAAGTTCTGGGAAATCTCTTTAGCAAATCTCCGATGGTATCAATATTCAGTTTATGAAAAAGGGCACCGTTTTTGTCTCCGATGCCCTTAAGTTCTTTCATGCTGGTATTAAAATTCATATTTCCTACTCTGCTGAAACCACATAATAATATACGGGCTGTCCGCCAAACTGAAGCTCCACGTCGCAATCGCCATGAGCCTTGCTGACTTTATCGCACAGAGCGTTGGCAGCTTCCTCCGTCACATCTGCACCATAGTAAATACTGATTAATTCCGCATCGGAATCCTTTAGCATTTCCCCTATCATTTCAACCGTTGTGTCTTCAATATCAGTACCAACGGCTAACATGCCGCCGTCGCCGATTCCCATAATGTCATTTTCATGAATGGTCTTTCCGTCGATTTCCGTATCTCTTACAGCATAGGTTACCTGGCCTGTAGCCACATTGGCAATTTCCTCCGTCATATTGGCTTCATTTTCAGCAGGGGTCATTTCGGGCACATAGCTGATAACCGCAGTAATTCCCTGCGGAATATTTTTGGTGGGGATGACAATGACTTCCTTGTCTTCCGTCATGATCTTTGCCTGGTTTGCCGCCATTATGATATTTTTGTTGTTGGGAAATACGAACACGGTGTCCGCATTAACCATATCGATCGCACGGAGAATGTCATCGGTACTGGGATTCATTGTCTGTCCGCCTTCAATGATCTGGTCAACGCCCAAATCCTTAAAAATAGCGTTTAAGCCTTCCCCGATGGAAACGGAAATAAAGCCCACTGCCTTATGCTCCTGCTGTACGTTCTCTTCTTCCTTTGCTGCATTTTTTACCTGTTCTTCTTTAAACAGCTTTTCCTGATGCTCTAAACGCATATTATCAATTTTCATATTGGACAATGCGCCATAGGTTAAAGCTCTCTGGATAGCAAGACCCGGATCATTGGTGTGGACATGAACCTTTACTAAGTCGTCATCCGCAACCAAAACAATGGAATCTCCAATGGATTCCAGATAGTCCTTAAAATCCTTCTCATGCTTTACATTGAACGTTTTATTTAACATAATGATAAATTCGGTGCAGTATCCGAATTTGATATCGGAGGTATCTGCCGCAAGGCTGTCTACATTTACTCTGCCCGGCGTCGCTGCAGCCGCATTAATGGTAAAATCTATTTCTTCTCCTCGGAAGGCCTTCTGCGCTCCCATTAAAAATTCGATCAGGCCCTGTCCGCCGGAATCCACAACTCCCGCCTGTTTTAAGACTGGCAGCATTTCCGGGGTTTTTGCCAGAACTTCCTTTGCATATGCAATAACCTGATCGATACAGGTATCCAGATCCACATCCGGATCCTCTGAAAGATCAAGGGCCTTCTCACAGACTCCCTTTGCAACGGTAAGAATTGTGCCCTCTTTGGGCTTCATAACTGCTTTGTAAGCGCTTTCCACTGCTTTTTCACAAGCCCTGGCAAGAGTTTCTTTATCTATTTCCTCTACGTCCCTGATAACCTTGCAAAAGCCTCTGCATAACTGGGAAAGAATAACGCCGGAATTTCCCCTTGCGCCTCTTAAAGAACCGGAGGAAATGGACTTGGCGATTACCTTCATATCGGTATTTTCATCCAATGCCGCCACTTCATTTGCCGCAGACATGATCGTCATTGTCATATTGGTTCCTGTATCCCCGTCGGGTACGGGAAAAACATTTAATTCATTAATATACTCCTTATTGGCTTCCAGACACTTTGCGCCAGCCAAAAACATTTTGCAAAGCATTCTGTTGTCGATGGTATTTGCAGCCACAATCAAATCCTCCTTAATCGATTACTCGAACACCTTCCACGAAGATGTTGACTTTTTCTACTTTTAATCCTGTAAATTCTTTTACTTTGTATTTTACGGTACTGATCAGATTATCTGAGACAGTCAGAATATTAACTCCGTATGCAACAATCAGATGAAAATCAAGACTGATGCCCGAATTCTGGATCAGAACCGAAATTCCGGTAGATAAACTGCCCGGCTTTAGCAATCTGACAAATCCATCCTTTACGTTGACACTTGCCATTCCAACAATGCCGAAACACTCTACGGCAACACTGCCTGCATAGTTGGCAATTACATCACTATCTATTGTAATGTTTCCTAGGTGTGTATTCATCATACTCTTCATACCGATACCTCCCTTGGGTCATAATAATGTATTATAACAATTATTGAGAAAAAATGGAATATCTTTTGAAATATTAAATTTAATACTTGCAAAACGGGCATAAATCTGATAGTATAGTCATGTTGTGAGTCAATTTTTTTGATTAGGAGGTGCAATGATGGCTAAATGTGATATCTGTGGTAAAGGCGCTCATTTCGGAAATAACGTCAGCCATTCTCATAGAAGATCCAATCGTATTTGGAATTCCAACATAAAGAATGTTAAATGTAAAGTTAACGGAGCAAACAAGAAAATGCATGTATGCACAGCTTGTTTAAGATCAGGCGCAGTTGAAAGAGCTTAGTTTTTTAAACGGAAAGCACACAAAAAGGATCGTTTTACGGTCCTTTTTTTATAGCCATTCCATATCTGCTTGTTTCATTTTAATTCCCCACTTTACCGCCTTCAGCCGGCGCATACATAAATCATAATGTAAGCTTACCTTTCTTTTATACTACCCTCAACATAAGCTTTTGCCCGGAAGCTGTCTGCTATTTGCTTTTATAGCGGCTTTTCAAAATTTCAAATTCTCTGTTGATACATGCAACGGTAAAGGAATCCCCGCTTTTGTTATCCGGATGAAATATTTTCATCAATTCCTTATACCGTTTTTTTAAGGAGGCATATTCCGTTACGCCCCCAAAAAAGCCCGGTCCGCGAAAATTCTTCAGGGAATCGGGATACTCCCTTTGCCCATCCCCTTCTTTTTTTCCACGCGCCCTTTTCTCTTTTTCCTTTTGCTTTTTTACCGCTGCCTGAAACATTTCCTTGTCGGCCGCAAGCTTTTGAAATCCTATTTCCAAAACCCTTTTCTGTTGCTCAAAAGCCTTTTTTTCGTCAGCGAGTCTATCCCGCTCCGATTTCAAAGCCTTTTTTTGCTCTTCCAATTCCTGCTTCAGTTTATTTAAGCGGACATTTTCTTCAAACAGCCACTCCTTATCCATCTTTTCCACACCATTAACAGCAAAACAGATTATATCCGACCAGTAACAAAATTCCTATTATAATAATAGCTACAAAAACATTTTCCAGAAAAAGCATGATAAACATGCCAACCGCTATCATAAAACATCCAAATCCCAAGATTTTCTTCATGGACAAGCATCTCGCAACTAACGCCTTACTAAAGTATATGCTTTTCCATTACAAAATAACACTAATGCCTAAAAAGCAGCTTCGTCATCGGGAAATGCAATATCCACCGCTTCATCATCCGTCACGGGCATATCTTCTTTGGGCGTTGTGAATTTGTCCACCAGATCGGGAATCATATCAATAATCTTTGTAACCGTATCCTGATTTTTGATGTTGACCAGTTTTGTCTGTCCATTACGGATCACAAGGACGGCACTGGGAGTCATTTTACCGCTCATACCGCCGCCGCCTAAATTTTTCTGCTGGTTGGCATTTGCTGCAGCTCCCACACCGAAGGTCACGTCAACAAGGGGAAGAATAATAGTGTCTCCCACCTGTGTAGGCTCTCCCACTACGGTTTTTGTGGATAGAAAAGTCTCCATCCCCTTCATCAAAGAAGTAATTACGTTTCCAAAATTATTCTCGCTCATTTTTATCCTCCATATGATATTTATGAATTCACTTTCGTGTTAATTTTTCTTAAATAAACCAGATCCTTATCAAACATAAACTGGAACGCGGTATACAGGAATCTTATGACCTGCATACGGCCCTTTGCCTTTATGCTCCCTTTAAAAATCTTGTGCTCAAAGTCGGGAACACAGATAAAATGCTCATTCCATATGCCCAAAAACATCCAGTAATAGCCATACATCTGCCCTGTTGTGCCGGGATCTTCAAATCCGTATTCCACATAGGCATTCCATTTCCTCGGCAAAACATGCCTGAGTAATTTCATAATCTTTTGCTTTGCCTTGCCAATTGCCTGACGGGTTCGTTCTCTTTTTAAAACTTCAAGCCATTTTTCGACTTTTTCCTTCAAATCTATCCCCTTATGGTAGAGATTCGCCACTTTTTGTATCATATTTTCTATAAGCATTTTCAGTTTTTTGGGAAATCCTGTCAGTTTTTCCCAAAAGGCTTTTCGTTTGCTTTTAGATTTTTCTTTTTCATTTTCCGGGAAATTACCGTTTTCCGCTCCCACTTTATGCTTCGCAGAATCATAAGCCTCTGTATTTATGTTTTTTTTGGAACTATTTTCATTTTCCAAAGCCTGACTTCTCGGTCTTGATTCTTCCGAAATATCGGAAACCGATTCCTTCTTCTTTTGATTCCTGCTTTTTTTGTTCTTTTCCCTTCCGGATTTTTTCTTCTTTCTTTTTTGGGTTTTCTTTTTCTTCTCTTTTTTAGGCCTGGGATTCAGAAAGTCCATGATAGGAATTCCAAAAATCCTCAATATACATTTTTTTCCGGCTTCTTTATAATCAAGGGTAACAGAAAACAAATGAAAAAGCCAGTGTACCTTTACCTTTGCACACAGGCTGTCCTCATAAGCTGCCTGCAGGCTGTATGAAACCGGATAAAACATAATAAGCGCCGCCAGTAAAAAGACTATTCCGATTACCGAAAGCAATATGATTCCGATTATTTTTAAAATCAATAATACTATCTCCATATTCATTATTTCCTGTTATATCCGGTAAAATTCATTTCTTTTTCATTCATAAGGAATTTTTTAAACTGATAGGTTCCGTATTTGGCTGAAAAATCCTCAATCATACGGGTTACTAAGTCTATGGCGTCATCATAGCTTCCGGCAAGCCCGATAATCATTAAATCCTTTATGGGATATGCCTTCTGCTTGAACTGATGCCCCGGAATCACTTCAAAATAGTCTTTCCCGGCAGAAACCACAATGACAAAAATATTAAAAAGTCCGCCGTGATACTTTATTTTTCGTATTATTTTTTTCTTCTGCGGCTCTGTTTTTTTATCGCAATAAAGTTTTTTATAAATATGCATTGCCCCACCTATTTTGTGATACCACAGACGCCTTTGCTTTCCTGCACATTCGCCTCTGCCTTTTGCGTATATACTTTAGTTTATCATAAGTGGCATGAAAAAGGAAGGCAAAAGCCTTCCTACTTCTTCTAAAAGTATTTTTTATTCCCCCACAAATTACTTTTTTTAAAGTCCAGATATTCTTCATAAGCTCTTTCCAAAATCTGTTTTTCATTACCGAATTTCAACAGATGATAGGCCTCATGATATTTGTAAAATCCGGAATCAACAAAGTGTTCCTCGCGTTGTGGTTTGCTGTAATAACTGTCTGCCATCATAAGATACCAATGCACCTCTTTGGATACAGTATCCTCCGGCACATGAAAAGTATATTCACTTTTACCGATGTACTTGATAATAGAGGCCTTTGAACCAGTCTCTTCCAGTACTTCCCGAAGAGCGGTATCCTGAAAATCTTCCCCTTCTTCAACAGTTCCTTTCGGTAAAACCCAGCCCTCGTACTTATTTTTAAAATTTTTGTACAAAAGAAGAATCTTGCCTCTGAAAATAACCACCCCGCCACAGCTCGTTGCTTCGATCATTGCAATTCCTCCTGTCGGGTGTTCTGACTATCAAGTACTATCATACATCTAATTGCTCATCTTTGCAACCACAGTCGCTATTTCGGCTTTATCAAAGGGCTTTGTCAAAAAGTCATCCGCCCCCATCTTGATACAGTCAATCATTTTATTTTTTTGTCCCGCAGCTGTAACCATAATAACCTTAGCCTCAGGTTTTAAGGCTTTTATCATTTTTAAAGCCTCCATACCGTCTAAAACAGGCATTGTAATATCCATGGTAACCACATCCGGTTTGCATGCCTGGAACTTCTGTACGCCTTCCTGTCCGTTTACAGCTTCATCAACAATCACATGTCCGTTTTCTTCTAAAATTCCCCTTAATATTTTCCGTGACGTTCTGGAATCATCAACAATCAATACGTTTGCCACTTCTTATACCTCCTAATTAATAGAAATATCAGCGCCTACAGATAATATGAAATTTATAACGCTGTCTTTAATTGTAATCGGGAATACACAGAACTGTTTTCCTTTCAGTACAACGGGATTTTCATAAAATTCCGGCGGAACCATGTCAATATCAATTCCTTCGCCGCTTAATTCCGTTGCAAATAAGCCGTTAATACAATTTGTAAATTCACCTACCGCATCCAACGCGTCCAAATCAACCCGTTCAAATTCTTCTTCTGCAAAAGGAATCGCAATGGCTAAAAGGCTGTCTTTCGTGCCTGCAAAGCCGGATATGATTTTGTGGTCGCCCTCTAAAGCCTGCATGGCAAAATTGTCTGCGGACAGCTCGTCCACAAAATAGGCCTTGGAAACATATGCTGAAGAATCAATAATACGTAAAAGGGTTCTTACGGCAATTCCGCAAAGCCTGTCGTTTAATTCCTCGTTGGCCGGCAGAAATAATTTTACCGTCCGGTCTACATCCCCGCTTACCAGATCATCCATATCCGAATGAGTAAAGCCCTGCTCCTCCTGATATGCATTTAATGCCGCATCAACCTGATCTAAAGTCATAAATCCTTTGTCAATGAGCGTCTGGACAAAAACCATATAAATGTTTCCCTGTTTCTTTAAAAGCTGTGATACCTGTTCCTCTGTCAGGTAACCCTTTTCAACCGCAATATCGCCAAAACGTTTATCCATAATTGCCTGCAGCTGATTTACCTCATCGGCCTGGGCACTTGTCATAAGCTTTTCTGCTACTGCAATCAATCCTAATTTTACCCTTACTGTTTTTTCATATTCTATGACCTCAGTAAGCTGTTCCTTTGAAATACGTCCTGCATAAACCAAATAATTTCCGAATATTTGATCGAACATCACGAAACCCTCCTTCAGTAAATTATAACTATTTTACAATATATTTATTAAAAAAGATAGTCAATTACGTAATTTTTGCCAAAATTAAGTTTATCTGGAAAAATAAGCGTCAAAGACCCTTTTTGCTATGGGAACCGCATACTCTCCTCCGGAACCGGCCCCCTCCACAATAATGGTCACGCATACCTGGGGATTTTCAACAGGAGCAAATCCGGTAAACCATGCATGGCTGTCCGATTTATTCTCACTGTATTCTGCCGATCCGGTTTTACCCGCCGCCGTGTATGACAAGCCTCTCAATCGGGTTGCTGTCCCGTTTTCCACCACGCCTTCCATTAACCCCGTCAAAAATGCGGCTTCCTCGTTAGTCATAAGCGTGGCATATTTTTCCGGTTCATATTTTTTCACGGTACTGCCGTTATAATTTTCTATTCTGTCAATCAGATAGGGTTTCATGGCGATCCCGTCATTGGCGATGGCGCCCGTGATCATATTTAACTGCAAAGGCGTAATCTGTGTTTTTCCCTGACCGATAACCGTCTGCATGATATCGTAATCCCCTGCATCTGTCCCCAAAACATAGCTTCCCTGAGAAGAAACGATAGGCAGATTCAATTTCCTGTTAAACAACAGGTCCTCGCAGGTATCCTCCAAGCCTTCCAGCTGTAAAGACAGTCCGATATTGGCAAAAGAGGAATTACAGGATTTCTCAAAGCTTTTCTGAAAATCCAGACTGCCATGGCTTGAACCGTGATAACAGTTGATCCTGTGTCCGTTATTGGTAAAGGAGCCGTTACACTGGTAACGGTATCCCGAAGTATCCCCGCCATTCTGCCTGTAATATGCTAAGGCCGTAATCATTTTGAAGGTTGATCCCGGCGGATACAGCCCCTGGGTAGCCCTGTTCAGCAAAACGCTGCTGGATTCGTCTGCCACTAAGTCATCCCAGATATCAGCGATTTCATTGGGATCAAAATCCGGTTTGGAAACCATGGCGATAATTCTGCCCGTGGAAGGTTCTGTCACAATAATGGCGCCGTCATATACTCCCAAGGCTTCATAAGCCGCTCTCTGCACCTCTACATTCAAAGTGGTTATCACATTATCGCCGATATTTTTCTGTGAAGTGATCTCATTCTGAATTTTTTCCCCAAAAGCAGCATTGGAATTCAGTAATGCCATATTTCCCAAATATTCCACTCCCGTTTTTCCCCTTGTAGAATACCCTACCACATGGGAAAACAAAGAACCATAGGGATAAAGCCTTTCTTCGTTTCCGTCCTCTCCCCGGACAGTCTGGGCAAGGGTCTCGCCGTCGGCAGACAGAATCTGGCCCCGGATGTTTTTGGACGCCAGAAGCTCCTGTCTGGGATTATAGGAGTTGTTGACCGCCGTTTCACTCTTCGCATAGACAAAATAAATTTCATTGCCGATTACAGCAAGCATGCATGCAATAAAAACATAGGTTATGATCCACAATTCCCTGTTTCTGTTTTTCTTTTTTTTCTTTTTTGGCGCTTTATTTTCAGTCAGGGCTTCTTCCCTGTCATTCTTCCGTTTCTTTCCTGCCATCACGCCCTCCTTCCTCTGCCCTGATACAATAAATTCCCTGAACAATACAGAACATGATCAAGGTGGAAAGCACACTGCTTCCGCCATAGCTTATAAAGGGCAGGGTAACACCCGTAAGGGGAATAAATCTGGTCCCGCCGCCGATTGTCAGAAAAATCTGGAATATATAAGTGACAGCCAGACCTGCCGCAATCAGACGGTAATATTCGTTTTTCATTCTCATTGATGCATATATAAAAGCAATAAAGCTGCTTAAGCATACAAGAATCAGGCAGATGCTGAAAAACACCCCCAGCTCCTCCGCAACGGCGGAAAAGATAAAATCCTCAGACACATAAGGAATCGCCGTAGGCTCTCCCTGATAAAGCCCCATACCGAACCAGCCGCCGGTTCCTATGGCAAAAAGAGACTGGGTTATCTGATAACCGGAACCGTCAATATAACTCCAGGGATCCTGCCATGCCAGAATCCTTACCCTTACATGGGAAAATATTTTGGCCGCCACAATACCGGAGCCACAGCCTGCTATGATTCCTAAAATCAGATAAAAATAATTCCTTGTGGCAACAAATGTCATTGCCACATAAACCACAAAAAAGATAAGTGCGCTTCCCAAATCCTTGGATAAAACAAGAACAATAACATGAACTGCCGCCACCGCCGTTGTAATGACGACCTGTAAAAAGTCCCTGGACCTGGCATACATTCCCGCCACAAAAAAGACAAACAGGATTTTAACAAATTCTGAAGGCTGGAAGGTATACCCGCCAAGAGAATAGGAAATCTTAGAGCCATTGGTTACCGCTCCCAAAATCAATACGATCGCCAGGGCAAACACGCCTACGACGCCATAAGCCCATGTGAATTTTTCCAGAAAACGAAACTTCTTAATGAGGTAAGGGATGGCAATGCCAAGCAACAGGGATACGGTCACAATCTTAAACTGTCGCTGCGCCCTGTCAAAATCCAGCCTCGTAAGCATGACAAAACCGATAGACAGAAGCATACACATATTATTGATCAAAAGTCTGCTGGCATCCTTATAGATTGCCCTGAACAGCGCGATTGTGGCGAATAAAAGAATCTGCTGAAAGCCGTAAAAAATAATATAACTCAAATCGCTTGTTTCCAGACAAATGGCGGCAAAGGATACAAAATGCACGATAAACATACAGATGATCTGCCTTGTATAAATACCTTCCTTTTTTTCTTCATTCCGCCCCCTGAATGCCGCAAAGGATTCGTAAGTATAAAATGCCATAAAGACTGCAATTACATATTTGGATAAATCGGATATAACATATGCCATTGTTACTCAATACCTTTCTTAAAATGCCCTTTGGTATATTCAAAGGGAGCAGGCGCTGTGCCTCCCAGAAAACAGGAAAGTACTTCTTTTACTCTTTGGGAGCCTTCAACCGTAAAGACAATTCTATACATATCACATACTATTTCCTTCATTTCTTCATAAAGATACAAAGGAATGCTGTTATAAACCGTATTTTGACATATGGGACAAAAATTTACAACAGGAAGCTTTTTCCCCATTCTGTCCCTTAAATAGGTCGTGCCGTTTTTCCCGTCACATCTGTGGAAGGTTTTCTTCACGCAGCCTGCCGACTGCATAAAGGGAACATATCCGTAAACCGAATATTCTGTTCTTAACTCCTGTAATTCTTTGCTTGCGGTAAGCTGTCCCTTAAGCTCTTTCCATTCATACCGGTTCAATTCATAGGGGGCCACAAAATTCTTTACGCCCTGCTTGTACAAAAATAAAGCCGCTTTATGATTTGCCGTATACAGACTGTAATCGGCAGTCAGCAATTTATCTCCAGGGGCAAATCCCTCTTGTTCCAGTCGTTTTTTTATATATTCCAACGCGTCGAGACCGCCACAGTAAAAGCCGTCAAACAACTCCAATTCTTCTTTATGAAAATACCTGTCCAGATATTCTGCGGCCGCTTTTCTAAAAACCGGAGGCAGGGTTAAGTGAATGGAAATCCCCATCCCCTTCAGCTTACGAATATCCTTTTTTATATCCGGCATATTTTCTAATATCGGAAATCCCAGCTCCAATGCGGATATATGTGTATTTTTTTCTTTTTCACGGTCTTCTTTAGGATCTTTATTGACATTGTAAGACAAATCCCGCCCGTTTATCCATGAAACAACATCATTCAGCTGTCCGGTTGTGGAAACCGCTATAGTGAATTCCATTTTTTCTGACGGTACCCTTTTCCTTCGGACGCCGACATTATCTGAAATCTCTTTTTCTTCAGCCCTGTCCGCTTCTTCGCTTCTTTTTTTGTAATGCCAGTCTTCCGTTCTTTTGTAATGCCACGTTAACAGACTTTCCATTTCTTTAAGGGCATTTCTTCTCAATTCATTGATTTCTTTCAACGGCACGAAAACCTCTCCGCTCATTATAACCGAAACATCGGAAAAATAAAATGCTGTATTCCCCGTCTTTAAAAGCTGTTTTTTGACATCCTCTGCCGTAACCGGCCGTTTCTGTGCCTTTTGTACCGGATTTGTTCCACGACAAGTAACACCGTTTCCTTTTTTATCACAGATTTCAAGCGTTATGATTTTTCCTGCATTGACAGATATGCGGCATTGCAACTCTATTTTTTTGTCTTTATCCAGAAAATTCTCTTTTAAAAAGGAAAACTGCTTTTCATCGCCGGTTTCATAGCCCGGTTTTTGAATGGTAACCATTTCTCTTCCGTTGTGACGGTAATAATAGCCTGTTTCCAGACTGGTGCGCACATACAGACTCTGCAAAAACTCTAAGTCCTTCCGAAACTCCTCTGATTCCGTCAGTCCCTTTCCAAGGCCTTCCTTTCCGTTTTTTCCACTCTCATAAAGGTCTATATATTTCCGGTAAACGGAAGTAACTCCCGCCACATAATAGGGATTTTTCATTCTGCCTTCAATTTTAAAGGAATCAACGCCTGCATCCATCAGCTTGTCTATAATGGGAAGCGTGCACATATCTTTCAGGCTGAAAGGATAAACTTCTTTTTGATCAAACACGGAATAAGGAAGCCTGCAGGGTCCTGCACATCTTCCCCTGTTTCCGCTTCTTCCTCCCAAAAAACTGCTGAAAAGGCATTGACCTGAATAGGAATAGCACATGGCCCCGTGAATAAATGTCTCAATTTCCAATCCTGTTTCCTTTTTGATTTCCAAAAGTTCATCCAGAGAAAGCTCTCTTGCCGGCACAACGCGGCTGACGCCGTATTCCTTTAAACATTCGGCGCCGTATTTTCCCGTAATGCACATCTGGGTGCTGGCGTGTAATGCCAAATACGGAAAATTTTCTTTTATGACTTCCAATGCTCCAAAGTCCTGAACGATTACGCCATCCAGTCCCGCTTCGTAGAGAGGCCCCAGAAAGGGGCATAATCCTTCCAGCTCCCGTTCCTTAATCAGTGTATTGACCGTTAAATAGACCCCTACGTTAAACAGATGGGCATAATCAATTGCCCTGCACAGTTCCTCTTTTGAAAAGTTAGAGGCGTAAGCCCTTGCACCATATTCTTCTCCGCCTAAATATACCGCATCCGCACCGGCATTTATGGCCGCCCGAAAGCAGTCCATATCTCCGGCAGGCGCTAATAATTCCACTTTACCCAATCTCTTTCTCCGTTATCGTTTCTAAAGAAAAAGGCTGTTGCAAAGTATTTGCAACAACCCATATGAATTTGCTGATACTTATTTTCTCTATTTGGCTCCCTTTAATTCCGCTTCCAGACGCACAATCTTTTTGGTGCCCTCATTGATTTCTCCCTGCATGGATTTCATGGTCTTTTCCGTACTTTCCAGCTTAATCTGGGTAGAAATCAGCTCATGCTTTAAATCATATAATTCTTTTTCCTTCCGCTCCAGTTCATCCTCTAGCTTTGAAATCTTCTTTTTGGCCTGAAAATAATCATCCGCTATATTAAGCTGCAGCAAAACATTTTTGGAATCTACGGATTGCTTGCGGTAACTCTCGATTTTGTTGTATTCCGCAAGCTTATTATTAATATAAATGGCAACTCTCTGCAGATACTCTTCACTTTCATTTCCACTAAGTGTAAATACCTTTCCGCCTATCATCACTTCTGTTTCGGTTTTTGTTGACATGATCCTTCTCCCCTGTATGCCAGCACAAGATGTGCCCACTTATCTCCGCATAGATACAACATCTATTATAACAAAATCCGAGTAGAAAACAACCGTTTTCGGGATAAATTTATGTTTTTTTGCTTTATTCAGGCTCCTTTAACCCAAAATGCAGATATGCCAGAGGCGTTACAACCCTTCCTCTGGGCGTTCTGTTAATCAATCCGTTTTTAATCAGATAGGGTTCATTAACATCCTCTATGGTTCCCGGGTCCTCGCCCGTTGCCGCCGCAAGTGTGTCCAGACCTACGGGACCACCGCCGAATTTTTCAATCATTGTCATCAAGAGATTCCTGTCCACATGGTCAAGGCCCAGCTTGTCCACATCCAAAAGGTCTAAGGCCTCAATTGCCACCTTTTCGGTAATCACGCCGTCAAAACGCACCTGGGCAAAATCCCGGACTCTCTTTAATACCCTGTTGGCAAGCCTTGGAGTTCCCCTGCTTCTTCGCGCCAGTTCCACGGCTCCTTCCGGCTCGATTTCCACCTGAAGGATTCCGGCGGAATGCATAATAATTTTTACCAGTTCTTCGACGCTGTAAAATTCCAGCCGGTTAATAACGCCAAACCTGTCACGCAGCGGAGCAGATAAAAGCCCCGCCCTGGTGGTAGCTCCCACAAGGGTAAACTTCGGCAGATCCAGACGAATGGATTTTGCCGTAGGCCCCTTTCCGATCATAATATCAATACAATAATCCTCCATGGCGGGATATAAAACCTCTTCCACCTGACGGTTGAGCCGGTGTATTTCATCTACGAACAATACATCCCCGTCGGAAAGCCCGTTTAAAATCGCCGCCATATCTCCCGGCTTTTCAATTGCCGGTCCGCTTGTAACCTTGATATGGGTGCCCATTTCATTAGCGATGACCCCTGCAAGGGTTGTCTTACCAAGCCCCGGCGGTCCATAAAACAAAACGTGATCCAGGGGGTCATTTCGTCTTTTTGCCGCTTCAATATAAATTTTCAGGGTTTCCTTCGCCTTGGACTGACCGATATAATCGTCCATTTTCTGGGGACGCAGGGTTCCTTCTATTTTCTGATCCTCTTCCGTAAGGGAGGTTTCAATGATTCTCGGTGCCATGTGATATCCTTTTTATTAAAAATTTATTTGCTGTCTGTTTTATCTGCTGTCTAATTCGATTACTGCCTGATAATTCTGCAAACCGGAATTTATTAGATATTAAAATTTAATTCTCAAAAGGCAATAATCATATCCTTGCCGTATGCTTTGTATAATTTCTGTATGGACGGTTCTTTCAAAAATAATCTCAAATAGTTTTTTGCTATATCCAGCAGTGCAGTGACACCATGTTAGCGAATTTGAGCTTTTTGCTCTTTCTAGCATAGGACATTCACACAAAAACATTTTTGTATATAACTGATCATCTTTGATAAACCAGCCAGCACCCTCTTCATTCAGAGCATTGACAAATCTACTCAAATTTTTATCTAAAGAAAAGTAGAGCTGCCTCAAGTTATTTGCTGTGTCTTCTAATCTGCCATTTTCATTACAATGGCACCCTTGGCGAATGTTTTTAACAGTTTTTTCATCAAAGCTATTTTCAAGAACAGCTGAAAGCTTTTCTACCCACTCGGCTCGAATATCCGGTGTTGAATTTATAGCTAATGGAAGTTCTGCCATTATGCTTTCTGCCGCTTCCCTTGATACATTTTTTTCTAAACTATGTTTCAACCTTGTTAACTCATCTGTCTCCAATGTCGGAGAAACATACTCTGGCATAGAAAAATTTTTCATATTCTTTCTCCTTAAATTCCGATTCATGTCCTTTCTTTTACCTTTAAAATAAATTTTTCAAAGCCATTTTCAGAATTTCTTCCGTCGTGCTATCTTCCGTAACAGAAATCTTGGAAACTGCTTTCGCCGCCTCGCTGATACCATAACCCAAAGCCGCCAGCGCATCTATTGCTTCTTTTCTTGCCGCTTCAAAGTTATCAGCAGGTAATCCGGTTTCTATTTGTTCTCCGCCCGGCAATGCGGTAACATCTTCTAATTTTATCTTATCCTTTAAATCCAGAATAACCCGTTCCGCTGTTTTTTTGCCGATGCCGGGCGCCTTGGCAATTGCCGATGCATCCTGGCTGTAAATAGCAAAACGCAAGTCGTTTGCGCTCATAACGGAAAGAATCGCCAAAGCACCTTTCGGTCCGATGCCGTTTACCGTGATCAGTTTTTTAAACAGCTCTAACTGGTCTTTTGTCTCAAATCCGAAAAGCTGGAAAGCGTCTTCCTTTACATAAGTATAGGTATGTACTTTTATTTCCGAGCCTGCTTTAAAGCCATAGCCGTAGGGGACCCTCACATTAAAGCCCATACCGTTTAATTCCACAACAATATTATCCTCGGAAACTTCAGCTACCGTTCCCACTAAATATGCTATCATAAATACTCTCCTGCTGATTTGTTTTTCTTTGCATGATTCTTTAACTCAATTTTTCATTTCAATCTGTTTTTACTAAAACATTACTGGAATTTTTATCCTTATAACAATTTGCGCTTTAATAAAATTTCACTGATAAAGCCGATAACATAACCGCTGAGCGCTCCCGTTATGATAAGAACGGGCAGATACCATCCCACGGCGGCATTTTGCACTACAAAATAAGCTATGATCAGCTGTCCTATATTGTGTGCGATTCCGCCCGTCATGCTGACACCTGCCGTATCCAGAAAATCCACTTTTTTAAGCCCCATCATGACCGCCATGGAAAGCACAGCTCCTGCCAGGGAATAAAGGCAGCTGAACAGATTCCCAAACAACATTGCCGTCAAAAAAATTCTGGAAAATTGATAAACCGCTCCATACTTCCAGCCGTAGGAATAGAGTAAAAGAATGACCAGCATATTGGCAAGCCCGATCTTTACTCCCGGCATGGAAGGTGCAATGGGAAAAAGCGCCTCCACATAGGATAATATCATGCCAAGCGCCAGAAAAAGTCCCATCTTTGCCAGTCTTTCAGTACGCAACCGCATCCACCTCCTTTTCGGGGGAAACGACGGTTACCACAAGCCTGTGGGGAATGCAGGTAATCACTTCGCCGCTTTTGGAAATACTTTTACTGTTTTTGCAAATCTGATTGGCGCAGTTTGCTTCGGCTACGTAAGCTTTTCCGTCTTCAACTACAATCAGATTGTAATCGCTTTCTTTAGAGCCTGCCAAAAAGCTGCCATCCATATTTAAAGGCATTTCCTGTATGACTTCGCCACCAAAGGTAATCACAACCAGGCCGCCCGCATCCCGTGTACTGTATATTATGAAACAAGCCGCAGAAATCAAAAGGATTCCTGTCAGAATGATTAAACTTCGGATTCTTTTTTTAGTCATCATGAAGCTATTGTATCACAATCGAACATACATTTCTATAAATATAATCTATGAGCTATCATTTAGAGCTACGTTTCCGTTTCCACATTTACGGTTTGTTCAAAAGTCACTTCAAAAAATCCAATCCAAATACAATCCCGTCCCCAAAACCACATAAGATACCAAATTTACATTTCTAAAGGTATTTTTTTCAAAAGTCCGTCTTCTATGGATTCCTGCAACAGGATAACGCCGTCATCCAGAAAATCCACAGTTTCCTTTAACAGCCCCTGGCTGACACATTCCTTTACAATCTCCCCGCAGATCATCTCAACCAAGACGCTTCCTTCATACTGCCGCATCCCCTCATCCCCCGCCGGAACACTCACAATTCCCATAGAAGATGTGGAAAGCCACGAAAAAGCATCTGATAATTTCCCCAATACCGGCAAATCCTTCATGCCGTAATGCGCCCATTTATAAAAAGGCATATATTTGCCATTCAGCAGATAAATGGCAGAAACAGCATTTTTCATAAAAAGGCTTAAGGCAAAATAAGCCGCTACATAGTCCTTACGCATCAGGCATCTTCCGTAATTATACTGCCCTGCCTGTGCCATGACCACAAATCTGGAAGCCAGTTTTTTCAATCTTACTTCCTCAGGATAGAAATTCAAAAGAGTCTTTCGAAGCTTCATGAATTCATCATCTCCTTCATGAAAAATCCTGCCGTTAGTAACCATAGCAAGCCTTTCCTCAGAAAGCTGATACCATTGATAAAGATTTTCCGGTTCTTTATCAATACCCAGATTGGCAAAATAGAAATCTTTTGTAGAAAGCACGCCTACGCGCCCCTGCCCGTGGGATGATACCATACGCATCGCTCCCATAAACTCTTTCGGCAGACCTTCATAAAATTCCTCCAGCCTTTCCCCGTATTTCTCTTTTAATTCATCCTCTAAGAAAATACAAAACCCCGGCCCGAAATCATGGTCTTTGGAAATTTCATCATCAAAGCCGAAACACTCTGAACCTTGTCCACACAAACCTATGGAAATATTGTTAAAATCTTTACCTGTAATTTCCTGCAATTCATTTTCACATTTCTGATAGTATGCCTGCGCTAATTCCAAGCCCTTCATAATTTCCTCCATAAACCAACCGTTCTCCCAGGCAATGAATCTCTCAATTTAAAATTACCTGTGAGAACCGTTCTTGCTCGCAGTGTTCGTCAAATATCCGCTATTGCCAAAATCTATTCCACATGAGACCTTACCAGTTCCGCATTCTGCAATAACAGTTGATAACTCTCATTTTCCCCAAAATGCAGCTTAACCTCTTTTGCCGCTTTTTCATAAAAAGAAAGGGACTTTTCATACTCCTCCTTTTTAAAATATACTTCCGCTAACCCTGCTAACGCGGCAGAATAATGGGCGTCAGTAGTTTCTCCCGTCAAAGCCTCGTACCGTTTTAGGGCATCCTGCAAAAGAGCCTCTGCTTCTTCCATGTTTCCAAGCTTCATTTTTACAAGAGCCAGATTGGTTCTTGTAGACGCCTGTTCCGATGCGCCCTCCGGAATCTTATCTATGATATCCAAGGCCCGTTCCAAAAATATGGCGGCCTTTTCATTGTCATTTAACTGCTCCAGTAAAATACTGATATTGTTATATAAGCCTGCAAACCGGTAATCTCCCGGCGGCAAAAGCTGTTCGTAAAGCTGTAATGCCCTTGCATAATAGGAAAGACTCTCATTCAGTCTTCCTGCGGCGCGATAGCCCGTTGCCACATTCAAAAGCGTGGTGCCAAAGTGTTCCGTTCCGTCTAACTGCAGTTCCTCCATAAGCATTAAGGTATCCTCTGAAATCTGAAAGCATTTGTCATATTGGGATATGCTCCGGTAAAAACCGATCATTTCATTGCCGATGGTAACATAAGCTCCATAGTCCTTTTCCTCACTGGCTTTTGTAAGGCTTTCACATAAAAATGCGTCAATTTTTTCCGGGGCTATTCCTTCTGTAAACATTTTATCGAGGGTTTGAAAAAAGTCGTTTGTGTTCATATGTTTTTTCCTTTCTTACCTGTCCGTCCATTCATCAAATCTCGTTGATATTTGCGGGTCAAATAAAGGACATCCAAAATCAATTAAAATATCCATAAGAGAGTTCATGTCTATTTCCTGCATATCATAGCAATCAAACCTTACGATTTGCGAAGTTGTAAAAATCTCAAAAGCTCCGCGGCCATCTTTTTCATAATGGTTTTGATCTAAAGCTTTCCAATCAGAAAAACAGAATGAATCTTTTTAAGAATTTCATCTATTGGAAGATTTTCTAACTCTTCAATTGTTTTACCATCGCAACATGCCAATTCATAAACCCTATTATTGTCGTGGGGAACTCCCTCCTTATATTTCCAAAAATTCAAATCCATACTCATTTTGAAACCCTCCTGAAAATTCATTTTTGTTGTAATTATAATCTATTTTCCACAACAGCACAACTTAAAAAGGGTCATATCATATCTAAGATATAAGCGAAAATCTGCCATAGATAAACCATGCAAAATAATAGTTTTTCCATGACAGATTATTGTTTTTACATTATCAGAACTTTTTATGCAGTTTTTCTATTAACCAAATTCTTTATTTTGCATTGATATAATTAATAAGACCTTCCGCATCAATGATCTTCTGCATAAATTCAGGGAACGCCTGCCCTTTATATTCAGCGCCTTTTGTCCTGTCATAAATCATACCGGAATCAAAATCCACTTCCACTTCATCGCCGGCTTCGATCTCCTTTGCCGCTTCGGGGCACTCGATTATGGGAAGTCCGATATTGATGGCGTTGCGGTAAAAGATCCTGGCAAAGGTCTCCGCAATGACACAGCTGACTCCTGCCGCCTTAATGGCAATGGGCGCATGCTCCCTGGAGGAACCGCAGCCGAAATTTTTGGTGGCAACGATGATATCGCCTTTGTTTACCTTATTTACAAATTCTTTGTCAATATCCTCCATACAATGGGTAGCAAGCTCTGCCGGGTCGGAAGAATTGAGATACCTTGCCGGAATGATCACATCCGTATCCACATTGTCGCCATATTTAAATACAATTCCTTTTGCGTTTTTCATTTCTCATTCCTCCTATAATCTGCATGGGCAGGAAATTTTTCCTGCTACGGCGCTGGCTGCTGCTACTGCAGGACTTGCCAGATAAATTTCCGAATCCACATGTCCCATACGTCCCACAAAGTTACGGTTTGTAGTGGAAACGCATCTCTCGCCTTCTGCAAGGATACCCATATAACCGCCAAGGCAGGGACCGCAGCTGGGAGTGGAAACAACCGCACCCGCTTCAATAAAGATTTTTAATAAGCCTTCTTCCATAGCCTGCATGTAAATCGCCTGTGTTGCAGGAATAATGATACATCTCATTCCCTTTGCCACATGTTTGCCCTTCAGGACTTTCGCCGCACATCTTAAATCGTCGATACGGCCGTTTGTGCATGACCCGATGACAACCTGGTCAATCATAATGTCTTCGGTAATTTCATCAATGGTCTTTGTATTTTCCGGCAGATGAGGGAATGCAATGGTCGGTCTTAATTGACTTAAATCAATGGTATACTCCTCATCATAAACCGCATCCTCATCCGCTTCATAAATGGTATAATTCTTTTTGGAATGCTCCTTCATGTAAGCAACGGCTAACTCATCCACAGGGAAAATACCGTTTTTACCTCCTGCCTCAATTGCCATATTGGCAACGGTAAAACGATCGTCCATGGAAAGGCTCTTCACACCTTCTCCTACAAATTCCATGGATTTGTACAAAGCGCCATCCACGCCGATCATGCCGATAATATGTAAAATCAGATCCTTGCCGCTGACCCATTCCGGCAGTTTGCCCACCAGATTGAATTTAATAGCCCCCGGCACTTTAAACCATGCCTTTCCCGTAGCCATTCCGGCCGCCATATCCGTACTGCCAACACCGGTGGAAAAAGCGCCTAACGCTCCGTAAGTACAGGTATGGGAGTCAGCGCCGATAATCACATCTCCCGCAACCGTCAGGCCTTTTTCGGGAAGCAGAGCATGTTCAATTCCCATTTCTCCCACTTCAAAGTAATTGGTAATCTGATTTTTGTATGCAAATTCCCTGACACATTTACAATGCTGTGCCGATTTAATATCTTTATTGGGTACAAAATGATCCGGTACAAGCGCGATTTTATCTTTATCAAAAACCCCGTCCACCTTCATCTTTTCCATTTCCTTAATGGCTACAGGGCTGGTAATATCATTTCCCAGAACAAGGTCTAATTCTGCCTCGATCAATTGTCCGGCTTCTACTTTGTCCAGTCCGGCATGTGCGGCAAGAATTTTTTGCGTCATTGTCATTCCCATTCCATAGTCCTCCTTTTGATCTGTTATAATTTCAAAATATCAATCTAAAAAATACAAATCCCGCAGGCCTTCAAATGCTGCGCCTGATACGGTTAGATATTTTTTGTCATAATATCTTTTTATCATACTATCATAAGTCTCAATATAATTAAAATACATATTATTTATGTTTACTATAATTTAAAGTTATGATATTCTATTTGTATCTATCCAAGCCGTCGTGTTCAAGGCAATATCAATAGTATTCATTACAGAAAATATACATTTTTATATCGGCTACAAACGAAATTCATACCGTTACGGCACAATCATCATTGTTAATTTTTTAATGTAAAAACGGAGGTTTCTCATGGAAAATAATTTAAATTTATATCATATCTTTTACACGGTTGCAAAAAATAAAAACATTTCCCTTGCGGCAAAGGAGCTTTACATCAGTCAGCCTGCTATCAGCAAAGCAATTTCCAAACTGGAAAACAATTTGGAAACCACCTTGTTTATCCGCAGTTCCCGCGGGGTAACCCTGACGGAAGAGGGCGCTATTTTATTTGAACAGGTCAGGAATGCCTTTACTTCTATTAACAACGGGGAGGAACAGCTTCGTAAAATTGCCAGACTGGGGGTATCCCATTTGTCTATCGGCGTCAGCATTACTCTCTGCAAATACATCCTGCTTCCCTATTTAAAGGAATTTATCAAGGAAAACCCCCATGTGACCATCTCCATTACCTGTCATCCTTCTTTGGAAACGATTCGGGATATTGAAAACGGCATAACGGAAATCGGTCTTGTGGGCATCCCTTCCGATATGGGTACTCTGCATTATGAACCCATCTGCGAAATACAGGATACCTTTATTGCTACAGATAGTTATTTAAAAAATCTCCGCATCAGGGAAAACGGAACCAGAACCTCCTTGTTAGCAAATGCTAATTTTATGATGCTGAACAAGGAGAATATTTCCCGGAAATATGTTGACAATTATCTGACCTCCCACCAGATTACCATGAACAACATCTTGGAAATCAATACCATGGATTTATTAATTGAACTTGCTAAAATCGACTTAGGGATCGCCTGCGTTATCAGAAACTTTGTAAAAGACGACATTATAAACGGTACGTTCAAAGAATTAACCTTTAAACGTACCATTCCAAAACGCCGGGTAGGCTTTGCATACAGGGAAGACGTCTCTATGTCCGACACCCTGAAAAAATTCATGGAATTTGTCAACAAACACAACCTGCCTGACAATGAATAAAACCGCCGCATTTTCATATGGCAGGTTAGATTCCTGTAATATATCCTTTATTGCTTTCTATTCTCCTTCAAATAAAGGCGTGGAAAAATATCTTTCCGCCGTATCGGGCAGAACTGTTACCACGGTTTTGCCTTTTCCCAATATTTTTGCCATTGCAAGAGCCGCCGCAACGTTGGTTCCGCTGGATATTCCGCACATCAGCCCTTCTTTTCTTGCAAGGTCTTTGGCAGTCTGAATCGCTTCCTCATCACTTACTACATAAATATCCTCATAAATACTCTGATTTAAATTTTTCGGAATCAGGCCGTCTCCAATCCCCATCTGTAAATGGGTTCCTACCGTTCCTCCGGCTAAAATCGCAGCGTTTTCAGGCTCTACCGCCCAAATTGTAATATCGGGATTATGCGCCTTTAGTACTCCTCCGATGCCGCTCAAAGTACCGCCTGTACCGATGCCGGAACAAAAGCCGTCTATGGGTCCTGCCACCTGTTCTAAAATTTCCAAAGCCGTATGCCTCTTATGTACCATGGGATTTGCAGGATTTTCAAACTGCTGGGGAACATATACGTTGGGATTTTCAGCCGCCATCTTCATGGCGATCTGAGTACATTCTTCAATGGCGTCGCCTATATTTCCACCGTCATGAACCACAATCACTTCCGCACCATAATGCTTTACCAGTTTCCTGCGCTCCTCGCTGACAGAATCAGGCATAATAATAACTGTTTTATATCCCTTAACAGCGCCTACCAATGCCAGACCAATCCCCTGGTTTCCGCTGGTGGGTTCTACAATAATAGTATCTTTATTGATCCTGCCTTCTTTTTCCGCCTGCTTGATCATGTAAAAAGCAGTCCTTGTTTTGATAGACCCTCCTACATTCAAACCTTCAAACTTGACCAGAACTTCTGCCGCATCGGAAGGCACTATTCTGTTTAAGCGGATAACAGGAGTGCTTCCCATACAATCGAGAACATTATCATAAATCACTGTTGCTTCCTCCAACTTCTTTTTGCTTTGTAGAACATAAAACTCAAATCTCTTTAAATATACTTTATGCATTTCATTCCATAAACGGAATCGCTATAGCCATTATAATAATTGGAAGTAATAAATATGCTATTACTAAATATGGCGAAATGGCCAAATCTATGGATGCGGGTATAAATCGGACTACCGTCCTGAGTACCATTCCCGGTACTAAAGCATATACAGCCACTTTAGACATATTAAGAGATGTTATTGATTTCCTTTCAACCAACGCAATTAATTTTCCCACTAAGGAAAAGAGCCATGCCACAAATCTGTAAAACAAAGCAGAAATGAAAACTGCTACAAACGTAAAAAGAAATAATCCCACAATCAATACAGGCATTGCCTTAGCTATCATCCATTTTTTATCTATTACTTTTGCTGTCACTTGCGACCACTTAAAGCTTCTTACCATCATGCCGCCCCTAAGTATTATACCATTTGTACGGCTTATCAAAAGCACCTCATTATATCCTTCCTTGATATAATAGTCCAAATCATCATAGGTAAATGAGGCTATTTCATCATTTGCATAGATTACCGACCCTTTCGCTTCATCTTTATACAAAATTTCATCTTCTAATGACAATTCGCCATTTTCAATTTTGAAATCAAGTATTCCGCTTAAAATTCCCGTGCCGTCTTTTCCTCCTGCAAAAAAGGAAATTCCAACATTTATATATGCTATTAACAAAAGCAATAGCATGAATGATTTTACAAAGCTTTTTGTGGCAGTTTTTGAAATTCCTTTATATTTAGCATATAAAGGGGGCACAAATGATATAAACAGTTGTTTAAAAAACGGCATCCGTTCCTGTCTGCTCCAGTTTTGGGTATCAGGCATATTGTAATATGTATTTCCCTGCCGGCTATAGTCTACACTTCCCAAAGGAACTCCGTTTCCCATTTCATTTACATTACCCGGATTCAAGGAATCCAAGCCTTCCTGCCCTGCATCATTATTTTCCTGTGCCATAGGTGTATAAGATACATTAGGTCCCTTATAAGTATTCATTTATTCTTTTCCCTTTTCATCATAAGAATTCATTTTCGCTTTACTATTTTATCATTTCCAATCATCAATCATTCCATCCTGGGTATTGCCAACGCCATAATGATGATTGGCATGACCAATTCAAGGATTGCATAAACAACTGACAGATTAACGATAAAAAACACTGTGGACGAAGACAAAAACACGAGTGCTATAATACCTATCAGCATTCCCAATGCCATACATGGTATACAAGAATAAATGGATACCAGATACATATTGGTGGAAGTAATCTTCTTTCTTTCAATAGCCATAAGCAGATTCCCAAAAATCACTCTGTATATAAGAGCCTGGAGTCTGAAAAAGAATGGTCCCAAGAAAGCTCCTATAGCATAGGTAATGCCTAACGAAATAATAGTAAGCAGGATACTGATATTCCCACTCTTAAAATATTCCATTGCCTCCGGAGTTGTGATTATTAAAACAGCCATCATCAAATAACCCGCCAAAAGATAAAGCTTCACAAAAAATTTCACAAAATCCTTTGCCGCATTCATGCTCATTCCCTTATACCTGTCATACCGAAAGGGCATAAAGGAATTGAAAAGCTGTCCCCACAGATTTAAAATCACCTTGGGCTCTGACCAGCGGTTTGTACCCATTGTGCTATTATCTACCGTTCCATAGGCATTTCCGCTTCCGTAATCGACGCTTCCCAGCTGTCCCATGCCTGCATTCATCTGCCTCATACCGGTATTCATAGGTTCCGGCGTGCCGCCGAAGGAATCAAAGCCTCCTGATAAAAACAAATCTTCCCCTGGATTTGTTTCTTTCATATTTCCTCCACCTTGTTTGTTGTTTTGGGTTCCTCCCGTATAAGTATTCATTTTTTTCCTCCTTCGTAGAATTCAAAATTCTCCTTATCATATCATAAAACCCCGGACTTGAAAAGCCCGGGGGTAAAATCATAAGGAACTTGCTTCATAACTATTTAACAGCTTTTGCATCTGTCAGATAAGCATTAGTTGTTAATCAGCTTATCTTCGCCGTTCCAGCTGTATAACTTACGGATTTCTTCGCCGATAACCTCTGAAGGATGCTCGCTTGCCAGCTTTCTCATAGCCTTGAAATGTACCTGACGTCCGGCAGGAGACATATCTAAGAGGAATTCCTTTGCAAAAGAACCATCCTGGATATCGGAAAGAATCTTCTTCATGGCTTTCTTTGTATCCTCTGTGATAATCTTCGGTCCTGTAATATAATCGCCGTATTCAGCAGTATTGGAAATAGAATATCTCATTCCTGAGAAACCTGACTGGTAAATCAAATCAACAATCAGCTTCATTTCATGAATACATTCAAAATATGCATTTCTGGGATCGTAACCTGCTTCAACCAGTGTTTCAAAGCCTGCCTGCATAAGAGCACATACGCCGCCGCAAAGAACTGCCTGCTCGCCGAAAAGGTCTGTCTCTGTTTCTGTTCTGAAGGTTGTCTCCAAAACGCCTGCTCTTGCTCCGCCGATTCCCAAAGCATAAGCCAGTGCTAAATCCTGTGCCTTTCCTGTAGCATCCTGCTCTACGGCGATCAAACAGGGAACGCCTTTTCCGGCCTGATACTCACTGCGTACCGTATGACCGGGGCCTTTCGGTGCGATCATCGTAACATCAACAAATTTAGGAGGTACAATTGCTCCGAAATGAATATTGAAACCATGGGCAAACATTAACATATTTCCTTCTTCCAGATTGGGCTCAATATCGTTTTTGTATAAATCAGCCTGTTTTTCATCATTAATTAAAATCATGATAATATCAGCTTTTTTTGCCGCATCTGCTGCAGTATAAACTTCAAATCCCTGTGATTCAGCCTTTGCCCATGATTTGCTGCCTTCATAAAGACCGATGATAACATGGCAGCCTGAATCCTTTAAGTTCAACGCGTGTGCATGTCCCTGGCTTCCGTAACCAATGATGGCAATTGTCTTGCCTTCCAGAAGAGATAAATTACAATCCTCCTGATAAAAAATTTTTGCTTCCTGTGACATTTTTGTTTCCTCCTAAAATCTTGATTAATGTATACTTAGAAAGTTAGTAGCTGCTAACCAATTCCCTTTTGATATTTTCCGTATTCCCCCACATAAATAAGGGAACGAAAAACAATTTCTCTATTTCATCCTTTGTAACGATGAAATCCTTTGAAATAATGCTTTAATCCAGATAAGTTACGTTATCCGTTCCCCTGCCAAGTCCTGTGATGCCGGTTCTTGCCAGCTCTAAAATTTCATAACCGTCTAACAGATTAATAAAAGCTTCTATTTTGTTCTGATTACCCGTAAGCTCTACCATCAGGCTGTCCACTGCCACATCTACAATTTTGGCACGGAAAATATCCGCCATGGCAATGACTGCCTGCCTGCTGTCAGCGCCTACCTTAACCTTGATCATGACTAATTCCCTGTAAACGGAATCGTCAGGCTCCAACACCTTGATATCCTGCACATCCACCAGCTTGCTTACCTGCTTTTCAATCTGGTCCAAAATCTCATCATCCCCGCTGGTTACTATAGTAATACGGGTATATTTGGGATCTGCCGTTACTCCTGCGGTAATGCTCTCGATATTATAGCCTCTTCTGCTGAACAAACCTGAAATCCTGCTTAAAACACCGGAAGTATTATCCACCAATAACTGAAACACTTTTTTCTGCATATTTTCACCACTTTCCTCTGTGATAGACCTTATTTTATCAGCATGTTTGCCCCTTTGTCAACGTATGAACAACCATTATGCCATCCATAATCACAGGTTATGAAAACCCGCTTTTCTATTCATTATGTTGGTATTTTCCCAAAAACATCTTTATGCTGACGCCTTACTTGACATTACTATTCATTCTCACTGCATTTTGGAAGAGCCAGGGTTCCTGTTCTGGCAACCTCTACAATGCTGATAGATGCAAACATATCAATCAACAGCTTAATCCGTTCCGGCAGATCGCAAATCTGAATGATCATAAAGCTCTTGCTCATATCAACGATCTGGGCGCTCATGATTTCACAGATTTCCATAATATCCCTGCGGTTAGACTTATTATACTTTACCTTCATTAACATCATTTCCCTGGAAATGCTGTTTTCCTCATTAAAGGTTTTTACTTTAATGACATCCAGCTTTTTGTTCAGCTGTTTTTCTATCTGCTCAATCGTGCGCTCATTGCCACTGCTGACAATGGTCATACAGGAAACCGTGGGATCATCCGTTTCGCCTACAGCCAGGGAATCAATATTAAAGCATCTTCTTGAGAACAGGCCGGCAACCTTAGCCAGTACGCCGGATCTGTTTTCTACTAAAACCGAATATATTTTCTTCATATCACACCTCTATTTTACCAAATCCATGGGATCAACCAGACATTCCATCAGGCATGCCTCTTCACAGCTCAAAAATTCATCAATTGCCTTATCCGCATTTTTCATGTCCGTAAGGCGGATAAAGGGCATTCCGTAAGCCTCTGCTATCTTGGACAAATCGGGACTTCCCGACAAATCCACAACGGAATAATTATCCCGATAGGTATAATGCTGGTATTCCCGGACCATGCCCAGATAGTTATTCTTTAAAACAATTACTTTACTTTTAATCCCATGCTGCTTCATGGTAGCCAGTTCCATAAAGGACATCTGAAAGGAGCCGTCTCCGCATACCGCAATAACCTGTTTATCCTTTAAAGCATATTTGGCTCCCATAGCCGCGGGAATGGAGTAGCCCATAGTCCCCATACCGCCGGAGGTCAAAAATCTTCCTTTTTTTACGATATGATAACCGCAGGACCAGATCTGGTTCTGTCCCACATCAGCCACATAAATCGCATCATCATCCATTTTACCTGAAAGCATGGTAATGAATTCCGCCGGGTCTACAAAGCCCGGATGCTCCTTACGCTTAGGCTCCATAACCGTCCTGTATTCAATCAGGGTATCCAGCCATTCCTTGTAGTCGCCTTCAAACTCCTGCTCATCCAAATCCTCAAAAATATGCTTTGCATCGCCTACCAGAGGAATATTGGGTCCTACATTCTTTCCGATTTCAGCAGGATCTACGTCAATATGTATTAAGGTTTTATTATCCACGATCAAATCCGGCTGACTTACCGCACGGTCCGCCACTCTGGCACCCACCATAATAATCAGGTCGGCCTCATTCATGGCACGGTTTGCATAGGGCTTTCCGTTATTTCCCACCATTCCGAAATAAAGAGGGTGTCTCGTAGGCATTGTGCCGATACCCATCATGGTGGAAACCACGGGAATCTGATTTTTTTCCGCAAATTCTACCAGTTCTTTTTTTGCCTGGGATAAAGATACGCCGCCGCCGGCACAGATAATAGGCCTTTCCGCTTTCTCCAACTCTTTTACGACCTTCTTGATCTGCTGGATATGTCCTTTTACCGTGGGTTTGTAGGTTCTTAAGGACACTTCCTCCGGATATTTAAATTTGCTGACCGGAGCATTCTGTACATCAATGGGCACATCAATTAATACCGGTCCCTTTCTTCCTGTTGTGGCAATATGGAACGCCTCTTTGAATATTCTGGGTATATCCTCCGCATCTCTTACCAGATAAGAATATTTTACAAAAGATTCCACCGCTCCCGTAATATCCGCCTCCTGAAAAACATCGCTTCCCAAAAGCTCGCTGTTTACCTGGCCGGATATACATATCATGGGAATACTGTCGGCAAACGCCGTGGCAATTCCCGTAATAAGATTGGTTGCGCCGGGACCGCTTGTTACGGCACACACGCCGATTCCGTCGGTTACCCTTGCCAGACCGCTTGCCGCATGGGCTGCATTCTGCTCCGTTCTTACCAGGATACTTTCAATATCAGATTCCAAAATACTGTTATAAAAGGGACAGATAGCAACTCCGGGGTAGCCGAAAACCGCTTTTACCCCTTCTGCTTCCAGACATTTTACCATTGCGTCCGCACCTATCATTTTATTTCACCTAAACCTTTCTTTTATTATCCGATCCTATTTTCAGTCTGTTATCGGTCTTTTCATTCCTTTAACAATTCGTTTTTTATTTATCTTTTTCCATGCTCTACCGTCAGACTTTTATGGGACCTTCTCATTCATCACATAATTTCTGCGCCAGCTTTACCGCATCCGCCGCATCCCTGGAATAGCCGTCCGCACCGATTTCGTCCGCATATTCCTGGGTAATGACCGCGCCGCCGATCATGACCTTTGCATCCAGACCTTCCTGCTTAGCCAGTTCAATGACATTTTTCATCTCCTGCATGGTGGTGGTCATCAGCGCCGAAAGGGCAATGATTCTGGCCCTGTTTTCTTTTGCCGCCCTGATAATTTCTTCTCTTGGCACATCTTTTCCCAAGTCAATAACGGAAAAACCGTGATTCTTCAACATAAGGGCAACCAGATTTTTGCCGATGTCATGAATATCGCCTTTAACCGTCGCAATAACAATGGTAGGCATGGAGGAATCCTCTCCCTCCGCCTTTAACAAAGGCTCCAGATATTCAATGGATTTTTTCATGGTTTCCGCACTGGCAATCAGCTGGGGCAGGAAATATTTTCCACAGTCAAATAAATCTCCCACTTCCCCGATTGCCGGAAGTAATGCTTCATTCAAAATATTCTGGGGCGGAATGCTTTCATCTATGGCTTTTCGGGTAAGTGAGAGAATATCCCTCTGCTTACCCTTCAGGACGGCTTCCTTTACCTGTCCCAAAACTCCGCCTAAAGCAGCCTGTTCTCCCTTTAAACCGCTTTCTCCCTGTTGTCCCGGGGTGTTTCCAGCGTTTTTGCTTCCTGCACCGGAAGGCGCGATTACCGCACCGGGATTTTCCTTTAAAAAGCTTTCCCTTGCTTCTTTTACCGCATTCATTCTATCGATATAGGCAATATCGCTTTCTTCCTTTGCCATGAGCAAATCAGCTGATAATGCCGCATGCACTAACATTTCCTGATTGGGATTGGCAATGGCCATGGTAAGTCCTGACTGAATGGCCATGGTCAAAAAAGCGCTGTTTACATTCATTCTTTCAGGAAGTCCGAAGGAAATATTGGACAATCCGCAGATCGTTGCAATTCCCATATCCTTGCAATATCTGATTGTCTCCAGAGTCTCTATGGCAGCCTTGGGATTTGCTGCAACCGTAGCCACAAGCCCGTCCACAACAATATCGTCCTTTGTCATGCCAAGCTCCAAAGCCCTGTCTAAAATTTTATGAATGATCTCCTTCTTTTCCTCTAAATCCTTGGGAAGTCCCGCATCGGACAGAGGAAGGAGAATAAACATGGCGCCGTATTTTTTCGCTATGGGAAGCAGGGCGTCAATTTTGGCGCTTTCATAGGAAATGGAATTGATCAGCGCTCTTCCCGGATACCGCCGCAGTGCCGCCTCTATAACATCCACATGGCTGGAATCTATGGCAAGCGGAAGAGACGTAATATTAGCGACCTCCTCCAATACGGTCAGCATCATTGCCTTTTCATCAATGCCGCTCATACCCATATTAATGTCTAAAACTTTTGCTCCGCATTCCTCCTGCTCTCCGGCAAACTGTCCTACCAGATCAAGCTTGCCTTCCCGCAGCTCCGCCTGCAGCTTTTTCTTGCCAGTGGGGTTAATCCTCTCTCCCACAATCATAAACCGGTCATCCAGACCGAATTCCAAAGCTTGTCTTTCCGAACACAGAAAATGTCTTCCCGAAAGACTTTTTTTCTCTACCTTTAAATGACTGGTCTTGGCTGCCAGCTTTTCAATGTATTCCGGGGTTGTCCCGCAGCATCCTCCGAGAATGGAAGCGCCGCTTTCCACAACCTGTATCATTTCTTTTGCAAAGGTATCGCTGTCCATGTCATAAACAGTCATTCCCTCATCATCCAAAGATGGCAGTCCCGCATTGGGCTTTGCAATTAAGGGAAGCTCCGTCACTTCTCTCATGGTGCGGATAACCTCGCACATCTTATCCGGTCCCGTAGAACAGTTTGCACCAATGGCATCCACATGAAGGCTGGTTAAGGCGATTGCCGCCGAAGCCGCATCGGAGCCAAACAGCGTCCTTCCGTCAGTTTCAAATGTAAGGGTTGCCATAACAGGCAGACTGCTTACCTCCATAGCCGCAATTGCCGCCGCCCTTGTTTCCTGTAGGCTCATCATGGTTTCAATTACCAGAAGGTCGGCTCCCGCCTTTTCCAGGTAACGTATCTGTTCCTTATAAACATCTATCAGCTCTTCAAATTCCAAGGTTCCCATAGGCTTTAGCTGTTTTCCGGTCATGGTCAGATCGCCCGCTACCAGCGCCTTGCCGCCTACCGCCCTTTTGGAAAGCTGTACCAGCTTTACGTTGATTGCCTCTATATCGTCTTCCAGGCCATATTCCGCCAGTTTAATCCTGTTTGCCGTAAAAGTGGGAGCATACACAATATTGGTTCCTGCCTGTACATAGGCCTGCTGCAGAGACACAAGAGCATCCTCATGCTCTAAAATCCACTGTTCCGGACAGACTCCTACAGGCATTCCGGCCTTCATCAAATTAGAACCGGTTGCCCCGTCCAAATATAATATTTTTTCACTGCAAAGTTTACGAAAAGCCTCTTTATCCATGATAACTCCTCTATTCCGTCAATTCTGTTTCGCCTGTTCTGCTATGGCTGAATTTCTATAGCCGTTTTTCACATCATTTTTATGAAAACATATACGATAAATATTATAGCATTTATTTCTTATAATCACAATATAAGAAAAAACCATTCCGACTTTACCGCTATTTTGCGATACACAATCGAAATGGTTTTCTATCAGATCTCTTACTTTGTAATATAAGATTACTTTAAAATCTGAATTCCGCCGATTAACGGAACCGGCTTTTCTTCTTCATTGATTGCTGCAATCAATCCCATAATCCAGCAGACCAAAATAAAAATAGCCCAAATCTGTCCAAGACACGGAACAATACTCAACAAACCAAACAAGAAAATAACCAAAGCCTGATTTAAATGAAACTTTGCGCCTTCCTTGTCGCCTGCACAAAGTGCGATAACAAGACCAATCCATGTAATGTACGCAACAATTCCTGTTGTTCTCTTATCCATTGAAAGTACCTCCTCCTTCTAAAATTCTTTCAAATTTTATCATATTATTTACTTTATATCAATCTTTTTACATAAATCTGCAAAAAAGCCACTTCATGTTACCTGTAAAAGGAATAACAGCCCCAAACAGCAACCCGAAGTTGCTTTTTGACCCACTCTTGAATCGTTATATTTTTTGCGGGTAAACTTTTATTCGTGCTATCATGACGGTTTTATAAAATTTCCACCTGATATTTCTTTTCAAAAATTTCTCCCGGCTTTAAAGCATTGCCATATTCCCTTTCTTCCAGGGTTCCTTCAAAGGAAGCCTTATCACATCTTCCGTACCATGGCTCAATGCAGATAAAAGGAGCATGCTTTCCGGCAGGAGACCATAAGCCGAATAAAGGAGAATCAAAGCTGACTGAAAGATAAGGCTTTTTATTTCCGTCGCAAAGACTGACCTTCTTTGCCTGTTTCCCTTCTATTATCAAGGCATCCCTGTCAAAAAGTCCGGCGTCTATAGGCAGCATGCCCCCTTGGGTAGCAAGCGCCTCTCCTTCTATAGCCACCAATCCGTTTTCATTTAATACGGAATACTCCAAATCCTTTTCACTGTCAAATGCAATATAATAATCCGTCTGCTCTCCCTCTCCGTTTAAAGGACACATAAAAGCAGGATGGCCTCCGATGGAAAAATGCATTTCTTTGATATCTTCATTGATAACCCGCCAAAGCACGTCCAGACTATTTCCGTTTAAACGGTATCCCAATTCCAGACAGAAAGCAAAAGGATATTTTTTCATGGTTTCTTCATCGGATTTTAGGGAAAACCAGACTTCCCCATCCTTTTCGGATTTTACAGAAAACTCCATGTCGCGGGCAAAGCCGTGCTGACCCATAGGATAAGATTTTCCCTCATAAATAAATTCCTTATTTTTCAGGCTTCCTACAATGGGAAACAGAACCGGTGAAGTACGTTTCCAATACTTCTCATCCCCATTCCACATATACTCAATGCCTGTCTGCTTTTTTATAATACTTGAAAGCTCTCCTCCAAGACTGTTGATTGTTACTTTTAATTGTTCGTTTTCTAAAAAGACCTGCATTTTGAACTCCTTCCCGCTTTTATACTCTGCTATTTGCTTTTACATGAAAATGCGCCTGATTTACAACAAGGCTTGATCTATTTTCAATTACAATATTATCATTTCTTCTGTTTTTATAAAATAGCAAATTCCATGATATTTGCCGTTTTCATACAATTGAATGACAATGTCCCGCATAAGTGTATTTATCCTGTGATAAACACTTTCTTTCTTCTCTCCGAAAAGACCTTCCATATAATCCCGTTGACAGGCATCTAACACCGGCAAAATCTCTTTGATAGACATTTCATTTGTATCCTTCTTCCCGAAATCCAAAGAAACATAGCCATCCATTTCATTTTCTTTGCACTTCCTTATAAAATAGCCCCTGAAATCCCCATCTCTTGTTACATCAAAATGTCTTTCTTTAAAGTGAATGACTCCTGCATCCTTCTCTCCGATAATTACCCTTCTGAAACTGGCTCTGCCGTATTGATTATATTCTTTTACATAAGCAGCCTCTTCCCTGACTTTTCCTTTTCCCGGCTCTTCCAAAAGCAGTACGCCCTTTTCAAGAAAATGCTCCCATACCGTTTTTTGAACCCTTTCATAAGGCACCGGAAAAGATAACTGTTCCATAATCTTTCTGACGGAATAGCCCAAATCCGCCAAATGCCGGATTGCGCCGCCGCAGGCGGCTTCATAGGTAAAGTTGGATATGGCCTGTTTAAAATATTTCTGTTCCTCCATAGGCATCCTTATACTCCAATCAAAAATAAGCAATTGTGCCACAAACTGCTTCGGTTCCTTAAAATTACAGCAGGATTATTGACTTAAACAATTTTCCTCATAATTACCACATCCATACAATGTTGATGCAGGACACCGCTGCTGTTACAATCAAAAATAATCTCTTCCAGCAGCTCCGTCTTCCAGTCATGATAATATTGCAGCAGCTCGCCCGACTGCCAAAAAAATTCTGTATCCTCCCAATCAGGGGCAGTTTCGATAAAAGGCTTTTCCACAAATACATTCAGTATATGAATACCATCTGCATTTGTATGCTTTTTCAAATTATCAATGGTCTTCTTCCGTTTATCCTGTGGAATATATTGTAACACACCGCTGGCATAAATCACATCAAAATAATTCTCCACCTTATAATCCAACAGATCTGCGCAGAAAAAATCTACTGAAACATTAGAGATTTCTGCCAGATGCCTGCCCTTTTCTATACCGCTCTGTGCAATATCAAAGGCTGATACCGTATATCCATTCTTTGAAAAAAAGACCGCCGCCTGTCCTTCTCCACAGCCCACATCTAATAACCTAAGGGGGATAACCGGTGGTTTCTTTTTCAAAACTTCATAACAACCGCTCCACACCTGATTGCCCCAATAATATTCTTCACTATGGTATTTCTGCTCATAGTGAGTGGTCATAATCTTCTCTGACTGATAGCCCATCAGCGCATCCAGAGTAACATGAAAATAAGAGGCAATCTTCGGCAACAGTTCGATATCCGGGTATCCCTGATTATTCTCCCATTTGGAAACAGATTGAAAAGATACACCTATCTTGCCCGCAAACTGTTCCTGTGTCAATTTACTTTCTTTTCTGAGCCTGAATAAGTTTTCTGCAAAATTTTTATTCATATAATTCTTCCTTCCTATTGCTGATTTTATAGAAATTATATCCAAAAATAACCTCAAACCCTATCACTTTTTATTAGAATTCATTTTACTTTTCAACTTAGAATAGAATTACACTCTTACATTAAACTTACCATTCGCACAGAAATGTGTCTTGTATGAGCATTTTAACGCAAAAAATGAGAGCCGACCAAACTGCATTACACCTTGATCAGCTCTCAATCTAAGCCATTTTAAAGCGCTTCCTTAGAATTTTCCTTCTTTTGCAGCTTCCTCGATGGAAACAGCAACTGCAACGGTAGCGCCAACCATAGGGTTATTACCCATACCGATCAGACCCATCATTTCAACGTGAGCCGGTACGGAGGAAGAACCTGCGAACTGTGCGTCGGAATGCATACGTCCTAAGGTATCTGTAAAACCATAGGATGCAGGACCTGCAGCCATGTTGTCAGGATGAAGGGTACGTCCTGTACCGCCGCCGGAAGCAACTGAGAAGTATTTCTTGCCAGCTTCCACTCTTTCTTTTTTGTATGTACCTGCTACAGGATGCTGGAATCTTGTAGGGTTGGTAGAGTTACCGGTAATGGAAACGTCTACATTTTCTTTCCACATAATTGCTACGCCTTCCGGAACGGAATTTGCGCCATAGCAGTTAACCTTGGCACGAAGTCCTTCGGAATAAGCTGTTCTGCTGACTTCTTTTACTTCATTTGTATAAGGATCGTACTCTGTCTCAACAAAGGTAAATCCGTTAATACGGGAGATAATTAAAGCAGCGTCTTTTCCTAAACCGTTTAAGATTACACGTAAGGGTTTCTGACGGACTTTATTAGCCTTCTCAGCAATACCGATTGCACCCTCTGCCGCTGCAAAAGACTCATGACCTGCTAAGAATGCAAAGCACTCTGTCTCTTCCTCTAATAACATTTTGCCTAAGTTACCATGGCCTAAGCCAACCTTACGGGTATCTGCAACAGAACCGGGAATACAGAAAGCCTGAAGGCCTTCTCCGATTGCTGCAGCAGCGTCTGCCGCTTTTTTGCATTCCTTTTTAATCGCGATTGCAGCGCCTACAGTGTAAGCCCAGCAAGCATTCTCGAAACAGATAGGCTGGATTTTCTTAACCTGCTCATATACATCCAGACCGGCATCTTTTGTGATTTTTTCAGCCTCTTCCAAGGAAGCGATACCATAGCTGTTTAATACGCTGTTGATTTTATCAATACGTCTTTCATATGATTCAAATAAAGCCATTCTATTGTCCTCCTTCTATTACTCTTTACGTGGATCGATAATCTTAACAGCGTCATCAACACGACCGTACTGGCCACATGCCTTTTCGTATGCTGTGTTAGGATCATCGCCTTTTTTGATGAAGTCTGTCATCTTGCCGAGGCTGACAAATTTGTAACCGATAATCTGATCGTCTTTGTCTAAAGCAATGCCTGTTACATAGCCTTCTGCCATTTCAAGATAACGAGGACCTTTTTTGAGGGTACCGTACATAGTACCAACCTGGCTTCTTAAACCTTTTCCTAAATCTTCAAGACCAGCGCCGATCGGAAGACCGTCTTCGGAGAATGCGGACTGTGTACGACCGTATACGATCTGTAAAAACAGTTCTCTCATTGCTGTATTAATAGCATCGCATACAAGGTCGGTATTTAATGCTTCCATTACTGTTAATCCCGGTAAAATCTCAGATGCCATTGCAGCTGAATGGGTCATACCGGAGCATCCGATTGTCTCAACCAGAGCTTCCTGAATGATGCCTTCCTTTACGTTCAGGGTCAATTTGCAGGCGCCCTGCTGGGGAGCACACCAGCCCACACCATGTGTCAAACCGGAAATATCTTCCACTCTTTTTGCCTGAACCCATTTTGCTTCTTCTGGGATTGGAGCACAGCCATGATGAACGCCCTGTGCCACACAAGTCATTTCTTCCACTTCTTTTGAATAAATCATGTGAAATCTCCTTTCAATTATGTAGAAATATATCATAACAAAATATGTCATATTTTGTTAGATTCACCTTAATTATTCTCTCATATTTTATGCAAAAAATCCAGTCATTTATGAACAAACCACTGAATTTTTATACAAGTTTTTTATTTTATCCTTTTCCGTCGTCCACAAAGGCCCATTCTCATACCATCTGACATAGCCAAGACGCCTTACTGCACCGGGAAAACTCCCATATCAGTTGAGCATCATACGGTCGTTGGCAAATTCGCCTCCGCTGACCTCTTCGAATTTGGCAAGAAGGTCCGAAACGTGAAGCTTTTTCTTCTCTTCCCCGCTGACATCGTAGATAATGTTGCCTTCATGCATCATGATCAGCCTGTTGCCGTGATTGATGGCATCCTTCATATTGTGGGTTACCATCATGGCAGTCAGCTGGTTTTCTTCAATAATCTTATCGGACAATGCCAAAACCTTGGCTGCCGTCTTGGGATCAAGGGCTGCCGTATGCTCGTCTAAAAGTAAAAGCTGAGGTTTCTCCAGGGAAGCCATAAGCAATGTGATCGCCTGCCTCTGTCCGCCGGAAAGAAGCCCTACCTTTGAGGTCAGTCGGTCTTCTAACCCCAAGTCCAGAGAGCTCAGTAATTTTTTATATTTTTCCCGTTCTTTTCGGGTAATGCTCCAGCTTAAAGTACGGTGTTTCCCTCTTCTGGCAGCAATGGCAAGATTTTCATCAATTCCCATATCCGCTGATGTACCCATCATAGGATCCTGGAATACTCTTCCGATATATTTGGCGCGTTTATGCTCGGGAAGCCTTGTAATATCCACGCCTCCTACGAAAATACTGCCGGAGTCTATGGGCCATACGCCTGCTATGGCATTTAACATAGTGGATTTACCCGCCCCGTTTCCGCCGATAATGGTTACAAAATCCCCTTCATTTAAAGTTATGGATACATTCGTCAACGCCTGTTTTTCATTTACCGTTCCGGGATTGAAAGTTTTACTTAAATTTTTAATTTCCAGCATCTGTCTTTCCTCCCTTCTTTACCTTTGCAGGATGCGTTGCTTTATATTTACCGCTCCAATAAGGAATTGCCAGGAAAACGGCAACAATCAATGCGCTGAAAAGCTTTAAGTCCGTAGTGCTCAATCCAAGCTGCAGTACAAGGGCAATGACCGCAAAATAAATCACACATCCTATGACTACGGAAAACAGCCTCAAAGCAAAATTACGGAATATTTTTCCGAATAACACTTCCCCGATGATAACGGATGCCAGTCCGATAACAATAGCGCCTCTTCCCATATTGATATCGGCATTTCCGTTATACTGGGCATATAAAGCGCCGGATAAAGCCACAAGACCGTTAGAAAGGACCAGCCCGATTATTTTACCGACATTGGTATTGATGCCCTGCGCTCTCGCCATATTTTCATTACAGCCCGTAGCGCGGACAGCCGAACCGATTTCCGTACCTAAAAACCAGTATAAAATACCGATTACCACCACTACAAATATAAGTCCGACTGCAATTGCCATGGTAATATATCTTAAGCTCACAACCAGGTCATATTTGTCCACACTGACAGCCTGATTGGACTTTCCCATAATTCTCATGTTGATGGAATACAGCCCCAGCTGACTTAGGATTCCTGCCAGAATTCCGGGAATACCCATAACTGTATGAAAAAATCCTGTTAAAAGTCCCGCCAGCATTCCAACCGCAAATGCCGCCAGAAGCGCAACATAGGGATTGATTCCCTTCATGATCAGCATAACCGCAACCGCACCGCCGGTACAAAGACTGCCGTCTACCGTCAAATCCGCAAAATCAAGAACCTTATAGGTTATGTAGACGCCGATTGCCATAATTCCCATTAACACACCCTGTGCAACGGAACCGGGCAGCGCATTTAACAATGCAACAAAATTAAACATATTAAAACCTCCAGGTAAATTCAATAGGCGGAAAAAGCCACCTAGCAGTTAGTATAACAAAAATGTGAAAAAGAAGAAATAAAAAAATCAAAAATAGTAAAAAAATCATGAAACGTAGCAAAAGGATGTGTAAAAACACACCCTTTTACAAAATCGTTCATTACACCGATTATAATATTACCTGCTTACTCTTCTTCCTTTTCAATTGCAACCAAGTCTTCGGGAATCGTCCAGTTAATGGATTCTGCAACTTCAGGATTGTACTTTGCAACAATACCGTCAGAAACAAAACCGATAGGAGTTGTTGCAGGATCAGCGCCGTTTACAAGAATTTCATAAGCCATTTCGCCTGCTTTGTATCCTAAATCATAATAGCTGATACTTAAAGTTGCAAGTCCGCCGGAACCACACATATTTTCCTCTCCGCAGATAACAGGAATTCCTGCAGGAAGCGTTACATTCTTAACAATTTCCATATTGTCTGCAAAGGTATTATCCGTGGGAATGTATACACAGTCACATTCTGAGATTGCTGTTGTAATAACCGCCTGAACCTCATTGGAATCTGCCGCGGTATATACTTCATATTCAATGCCTGCATCACCCAGATACTGTGCGGCCAGATCAGCCTGATATACAGAATTTGCCTCGGATGAGCAGTACACAACAGCTACCTTTGTAATATCAGGGCACACTCTCTGTAATAATGCAATCTGCTCGTCAACAGGTGCAAGATCGGAAACACCGGTAACATTTGTGCCGGGTGCTTCATTGCTGTTGACTACTTCTGCCGTAATAAAGTCTGTTACACTTGTTCCCACAATGGGAATTTCATTGGTGGCAGCCGCAGCGGACTGAAGTGCAGGTGTAGCGTTTGCCATGATCAGGTCAACGCCGTCATTTACAAACTTTGTAGAAATAGTCGCGCAGTTTGTGGATTCGCCCTGTGCATTCTGATAATCAAAAGTAACATTATCGCCCAGCTTGTCCTTTAAGGCATCCTGAAACCCTTCTGTTGCCGCGTCAAGAGCCGGATGCTCAACCAGCTGAATAATACCTACATTGTAGGTTTCGCCGTCTGCGCCGGCGCCTTCAGCGTCTGTTCCTTCGCTGGTGCCATCTTCAGCTGCCGGAGCGTTTGTCTCATCAGCAGGTGCAGAACCGCAGCCTGTTAATAAGGATGCAGATAAAACGCCGACCAAAAGCATTGCCATGAGTTTTTTCATAATTTCTTCCTCCCTTTTCTTCTGCCGCAGCCGGGATGATTTTCCCGGATATACGACATTTACATGACATTTGTTGAATTCTTTATCACTTCAACTTAATAAAATATACAATACTTCTCATGATTCGTCAATAGAGAGAATATTATGAACCTCAGATAAATGACACTTTAAAAAACTATTTTTCATTAAATAATTTCAATCACATTGCCTTCCTGTTTATAAATGGAATTTTCATCCACCCATCCCCTTACGGAATTTAAAGGATAGATTCTTGTATTTTTTCCGATTACGGTACCGGGATTTAAAACCGTATTGCATCCGATCTGAACGCCATCCCCCACTACAGCTCCCAGCTTCCTTAAACCGGTTTCAATCTGCCCCAGAGGAAACTTAATGATAACGTTTTTCTTATCATTTTTAATATTGGATGTAATGGCTCCGGCCCCCAAATGCGCCTTGTATCCCAATACACTGTCGCCCACATAATTGTAATGGGGAACTTCTACCTCATCAAACAACAGGCTGTTTTTAATTTCACAGGAATTTCCGACAACAGCGCCCTTCCCGATAACAGCATTGCCGCGGATAAATGCACAATGTCTGATCTGCGCACCGGCGTCAATGATACAGGGCCCTGTAATGCTTGCACTGTCCGCAACGGATGCGGATTTTGAAATCCATATGTTATCTCCTATCTGGTCAAAGTCATCAGCGGAAAGCATGGGTCCTAACTGCATAATAAAAGACTCCAGTCTCGGCAGAACCTCCCATGGATAATCTATCCCGTCAAATAAAAATTGTGCCAGAGTTTTGTTGACATCCAGATAATTATCGATTTTGAACATTTGTAACATACGCTTCTCTCCCTTTTTTATTTTTTTGCTTTACCCTTTTTACCATTAGTTCCGGCATAATTGCTTTTCACATAGGACATACACCGGTTTAAGTAGCCTCTGTTGTCCGTCTGTTTTACATAGTCGGTCCTTCTGGTAATAAACCCCTTTAATTTTACCATATATTCGTCAGAAGTAATATCCCCGTCCGCTACTAGCGTCAGTCCTTTTTCCCAGCTGGCAGTCAGTTTCGGATCCAGCATGGACTTAATGGAACAGTTTACCACTTCATAAATAACCTCTCCCAGACATGCAGGGGTAATGATCTGCGTTTTTTTATTCAGGTTCAGATACCCGTTTGCCACCAGCTTTTTGAGAATTTCCGCCCTGGTGGCGGATGTACCGATGCCGCTGCCCTTAATCTGCTCCCTCAAATCCTCGTCCTCTATAAGCTGGCCCGCATTTTCCATGGCCAGAATCATGGAACCGGAATTGTATCGTTTGGGAGGAGATGTTTCGCCTTCCTTAATGCTCAGTCCTGCTATGGAAATCTCGCTTCCCTTTTTTAATGCGGCAAGTTTCAGACGAAGCGCATCGTCCACCCGGGCCTCCTGCTGGCCTCCCTCGTTCTCTCCGTTTTCGTCCCCTTCCTTCTCTCCCTCTTTTTTATCAGAATCCCTGTTTTTGGAAAAGCTGTAATTTACAGCTGTTAAGTAACCGGGATTTACCATGACCTTAAAGGAGGCGAAGAAAAATTCCTTCTCCTTTTGTAAGATCAGTGATAATTTTTCATATTCGGCAGGGGGATAAAAAATGCTTAAAAATCTGCCGCAGATTAATTCGTAGACCTTTGCCGCCGTGGGATGAAGGCTGTTTAATGCCGCAAATCCCTGTCCTGTGGGTATAATGGCATAATGGTCTGTAATCAGCTTATCGTTAACATACTTAGTCTTTGCAATTTTCTCATAGGATTTATTGCTTAAAATCCATGCCGCACGGTCTGCCATGGGAGCATAGGAACAAAGCCCCTTAATATTCTTATAGATTTCCTTTGCCACCGCTGTGGACAGCACTCTTGCGTCCGTTCTCGGATAGGTGGTCAGCTTTTTCTCATAAAGCTCCTGCACAATCCGCAGAGTTTCATCCGGACTGATTTTAAACAATCTGGAACAATCGTTCTGCAGTTCCGCCAGATTGTATAAGAGGGGCGGATTTTTCTTTTCTTTTTTCTTTTCCGCCTTGGAAACCGTCATTTTATCATGAGGCTGTAGCTTTTCTATGAGTTCCTTGGCAGTTTCTTCCTTTTTGAAGCCGTTTTCTTTATAGAGCAGAGGGGAATTATAATAGTCGGAGCTCTCCACAGCCTTCCATTCCGCTTCAAAAGAACTTCCTTCCAAATCCATTCCGCCTATTACGCGGTAAAAAGGCGTTTTCTCAAAATGCCGGATTTCCCTTTCTCTGTCAACTACCATTCCCAGCACGCAGGTCATAACCCGTCCTACGGAAACAACGGCATTTTTCTCCAATGAAAGGGCATTTTTGATATAATCGCCGTATTTTAAGGTAAGCAGCCTTGAAAAATTAATACCCATAAGGTAATCTTCTTTTGCCCGAAGATAAGCAGAAGCGCTTAAATTATCATACTCCGACAAGTCCTTGGCTTCCTTAATTCCCCGTAGGATTTCCTCTTCCGTCTGGGAATCTATCCAAACCCTTCGTCTTTCCTTCCCCGTTACATGGGCTTCCTGCTCCACCAGTCTGTATATGTATTCTCCTTCCCTTCCCGAGTCGGTACATACATAAATCCGTTTGACGTCAGCTCTGTTTAATAATCCGTTTACGATCTGGAACTGTTTCTTTACCCCGCCGATCACTTCGTACTTAAATTCATCTCCCGGCGGAAAAAAGGGCAAAGTCTTAAGAGACCACCTTTTCAAATTTTCATCGTATGCGTCAGGATAGCTCATGGTAACTAAATGCCCCACACACCAGGTTACAACTGCGCTTTCCGATTCCATATAGCCGTCAAAGGATTTCATCTGTTCCTTTAAAGCCTTGGCGAACTCCCTGGCAACACTGGGTTTTTCCGCAATATATAAACTCTTATCCATGTATATTCCTTTTGACTAAATTAAACGCTTGCGCTGTTTTGCCTTAATAAGCCCACGATCTCATCCGCAGGCATGGGTTTTCCCAATAAAAATCCTTGAATATTATCGCAATCGATTTTCTTCAGATATTCATACTGTTCCTCAGTTTCCACACCTTCGGCAACCGTTTCAAAGCCCAGCTTTTTAACCATGGAAATAATGGATTCCGTAATTACCTGGGTGCATTCATCCTGAATGACCGTATCAATAAAGGATTTATCAATTTTGAGCGTATCGATGGGAAGACCTTTCAAATAAGACAAGGAAGAATAACCCGTTCCAAAATCGTCCAGGGAAATTTTAATTCCGTATTCCTTTAACATGCGGAGTTTTGCAACGACCTGGTCAAAATCATCAATTAAAACACTTTCTGTAATTTCCAACTCAATATCTTTGGGATTCACTCTGTATTTTTCCAGAATTTCCAATAAATTGCTGACAAAATCGGGTCTTTTATACTGTATGGAGGAAATATTTAAGGATAGCACCATATCGCAATTATAGTTTTCTCTCCATGCGGCATATTTGCGTATGCCCTCCTCCAATACCCATGTGCCTATGGGAACAATCATCCCGCTTTTTTCTGCAATGGGAATAAACACGCCGGGACTGATCATTTTTCCCGAATCATCCTGCCAGCGGATTAACGCTTCTACACCGCGCAGCTTCTGGGATTTGGAATCATACTGAGGCTGGTAATATAATAAAAACCGGTTCATATTAACGGCCTCTTTTAATTTGTTTTCAATATTAATATTGTCGATAAAATCCTGGAAAATCGGTGTTTCAAAATATCTTATGCTGTTAGGACCGTGTTCCTTGGCACGGAACATTACGATTTCCGAACAGTTAATCAGCTCCAGACTGTTCCCTGCCGACTCCGGAAATTCGGCAACTCCCGCACATACGGAAATGGATACCTCATGTCCGCCCATCAGATAGAAGGGCTCATTTACCCTTTGTACAATTTTATCAAAAAGCTTTTCGATACTGTGACTTCCTACCGGATTTTTTACCGCCATATAATAGGTATCGTCCGTTACATGGGCAATAATGGTCCGATCATCCATAAACTCTTTTAAAAACAAACCAAAGGTCTGAATCAGTTCATCTCCCGCAACCAGACCCAGTCCGTCATTTATTTTTTTGAAGTTATCGATATCCACACACATAACGGCAACAATTTCCCCGTTATCCTGAGCGTCTCTGATCCACTCGCTCAATACACGTACAAAGTAGTTCCTGTTATATAGCCCGGTCAGCACATCATAATATGCCATATATCGTAATTCTTCATTTTGCTTTTTAAACTTGGTAATATCTCTGATACGCAGTACCTTTTCAGCGGGTACGCCATTCTCATATTGAACCGTACATTCAAATTCCAACCATTTTCCCAGCGAAGGAACATAACATTCCATTCCTTTGTTCTTTTCGCCGGACTTTTCCAGAAAAAGTATCTCTCTTAATTCACTTTTATCCTTATCCTCTACCAAATCCAGCAGCTTTCCCATATCTTGCGGCGTATCTGCCTGAAAATCAAAAAAGCCTTTCCATTTTCCCAATGCATCAATCTTATTCTTTTGGAAATCAATATAAAGAAATGCATTCTGGGAAGTTGAACAAACCAACTGATACATTTTCTCCTTATTGTTCAATTGCTGATTTAATGCACGAACCATGTCAAGTTGAAATTGTAAACCGTCCATTGTTCAACCTTCCCTTTCCTGCTTAACCCCCTCCACTGCTTACAGTGTGAGAAAGATCATTATTTTTTAGAAATGAATCCCTGTGCCTTTAATAATTCCGCACACAAAACGGCACCGCCTGCAGCGCCTCTTACGGTATTATGGGATAATCCTACGAACTTATAATCATAAATGGTATCTTCCCTTAATCGTCCGATAGAAATTCCCATTCCCTTTTCATAATCCACATCAGCCTTTACCTGTGGTCTGTTGTCCTCTTCCATATACCGGATAAACTGCTTGGGTGCGGAAGGCAGTTCCAATTCCTGGGGAATGCCTTTGAAAGCTGTCAGCTTTTCAATCAGCTGTTCTTTAGAAGGTTTCTTTCTGAATTTCACAAATACGGCAGCCGTATGTCCGTTTAATACGGGAACGCGGATACACTGGCAGGAAATCTTAGGCTCCGATGCGGGAACAATCTCTCCGTTTTCCACTTTACCGTAAATTCTCAAAGGCTCCTTTTCGCTCTTTTCCTCTTCGCCGCCGATATAAGGGATAATATTTTCCACCATCTCCGGCCAATCCTTAAATGTCTTTCCTGCACCGGAAATCGCCTGATAAGTAGTTGCAATGACTTCATAAGGCTCAAACTCACGCCATGCATAAAGAACCGGCGCATAGCTTTGGATCGAACAATTAGGCTTTACTGCCACGAATCCTTTTGTAGTGCCTAAACGTTTCTTTTGTGCCTCAATAACCTCTGTATGTCCGGGATTGATTTCCGGAATGATCATGGGTACATCCGGAGTCCATCTATGGGCGGAGTTGTTGGAAACAACAGGTGTTTCCGTCTTTGCATAGGCATCCTCGATTGCCCTGATTTCTTCTTTTGTCATGTCAACGGCGGAAAAAACAAAATCAACTTCTGCAGCAACCTTTTCCACTTCATTAACATTTTTAACGATTATATTTTTAACTGTCTCCGGCATGGGGGTATCCATTTTCCATCTGCCGCCTACAGCCTCTTCATAGGTCTTTCCCTCAGATCTGGGACTAGCCGCAATGGTAGTTACCTCAAACCATGGATGGTTCTCCAACAAAGAAATAAATCTCTGTCCTACCATACCCGTTCCGCCTAAAATGCCGACTTTTAATTTCTCACTCATTTTTCATTCTCCTCACTCGTTTTGTAACTATCTATATGAGCCGATAACCTACTGCCTGCTGCAGAAGAATACCGGCTTATAGCCTTTTAATAAATCAAATCTCTGTCCTTCCAGTCGCTTTGAAGGTATTCCTTCTCCATGGCAATGACCTTTTCCATGGCGCTCTTTCCCGGCGCTCCCATGGTAAGCCTCTTTTCCACGCAGGTTTTTAAGCTGACGGCATCATAAATATCCGGCTCAAAAACTTCACTGATTTCCTTGAACTCTTCCATGGATAAATCCAGAATCCCTTTATTCTTTTCGATGCAAGTCAGCACAAGCTTACCAACGATACCGTGCGCGTCCCTGAAAGGCACTCCGTGGTTTACCAGATAATCCGCCGCATCGGTGGCATTGGTAAATCCGTTTATAGCGCTGCTCTCCATAACATCCTTCCTAAATTTCATGGTGGCAATCATACCGTTAAACAATGCAAGGCATCCCTTTACCGTATCAATAGCGTCAAAGGTCAGTTCCTTGTCCTCCTGCATATCCTTATTGTATGCAAGGGGAATCCCTTTTAAAACAGTAAGCATGGACATGAGCGCACCGTAGACCCGCCCCGTTTTTCCTCTGACTAACTCTGCAATATCAGGATTTTTCTTTTGGGGCATAATGCTGCTTCCCGTGGAATAGGCATCATCAATTTCCACAAAACGATACTCGTTGGAATTCCAGATAATGATTTCCTCGCAAAACCGGCTTAAATGCATCATAACGGTGGACATGGCGCTTAACAGCTCTACGAGATAGTCCCTGTCAGCCACGGAATCCATACTGTTTAAGGTAGGGCCTTCAAAGCCCAGAAGAGACGCCGTATATATCCGGTCAAGGGGATAGGTTGTACCCGCAAGGGCTCCGGAACCTAAAGGACAATAATTCATCCTGCGGTAAATATCCCGCATGCGCAGCCTGTCCCGTTTAAACATCTCAAAGTATGCTCCCATATGATGGGCTAATGTAACCGGCTGGGCTTTTTGTAAATGGGTAAAGCCCGGCATATAGGTCTCCGTGTTTTCTTCCATAACCCAAAGAAGCGTTGTAAGCAGTTCCTTTAACAGCTCGTCCATATTGATAATTTCGCTTCGGATATACAGCTTCATATCCAGTGCAACCTGATCGTTACGGCTGCGTCCCGTATGAAGTTTTTTGCCTGTATCGCCGATTCTGTCAATCAGATTCGCCTCTACAAAGCTATGGATATCTTCATATTCTTCCGTAATCTCAAGCTTACCATTTTCCACATCCTCACGGATGCCGGTCAGTCCTTTTACAATGGCATCTTTTTCTTCTGTTTTCAATATACCTTGTTTGTGGAGCATGACCACATGTGCAATGCTGCCTTCGATATCCTGTCCTAAGAATTTGCTGTCAAAAGAAATGGACGCATTAAAGCGGTAAACAAGCTCATCCGTATCTTTTGTAAAACGTCCTCCCCATAGCTGTGCCATGATTTTCATCCTCCAGATTTAAAGTTAAAACTAACCTTGATAATATCATACCGACTTTGTTTTTTCAAGAAATACAGTACAAAAACCCCTCACAAAGTCTCTTTTTCTACATACATTAGTAAAAAAGAGGTCAAATAATTCATGGAACCCTATATTTCATTACAAGGCGTTTCCTTTTCCTATCATCGTCCTGATGGAGAAATCGAAGCGCTTTCCGATATTTCCTTTACCGTTTCAAAGGGCGAATTCGTTTCCCTGGTAGGTCCCAGCGGATGCGGCAAATCCACCATTTTGTCCATTCTGGCGGGACTTAATGCGGCCGAAGCGGGCACTATTACCATAAACGGGGATGTTTCCTTCGGCTATATGTTTCAGCAGGATTTACTACTTCCGTATAACACTATCTGGAAAAATATATCCTTAGGCCCTGCCATTCATAAATCATTGAATTCCGAAACAAAAAAAAGGCTTGAGGAATTATTATATAAATACGGTTTATCCCAGTTTAAGGATAAATTCCCCGGTCAGTTGTCCGGCGGTATGCGTCAGCGCGCCGCACTGATCCGCACCCTGGCATTAAATCCCGATACCCTTCTTTTAGATGAACCCTTCAGCGCCCTGGACTACCAGACCAGACTTTTAGTTGCCGACGACATCGGCAAAATCATAAGACAGGAAAACAAAACCGCCATCTTAGTTACACACGACCTTTCTGAAGCAATCAGCCTTTCCGACAAAATCATCGTATTGTCCGGCAGGCCGTCCAGAGTTGTAAAAATCATGGATATCAATATTCCCTGTAAAGAAAAAGGTTCTCTTGCTGTCAGGAAACATCCTGCATTTGGGGAGTATTTTCAAATATTATGGAAGGAGATGAATCCCCCTGATGAGCGAACAGCATAAAGAATATTTAATTTCACTCAAAAAATATCACCGCAAAATCAAATTTTTCCGTTTTCTGGTCTTTGCCATTTTTCTTATTTTGTGGGAAACAGCCGCCAATTTGAACTGGATTGACGCTTTCTTTTTCAGTTCCCCCTCCCGCATTGTCGGCAGTGTTTTTTCCATGGGAAAAACAGGGGAACTTTTTACACATATCGGATATACCCTTGCGGAAACTGTGTTGAGCTTCTTTTTTGTTATGCTTTTGAGTGTAGTATGCGCGTCCCTCTTATGGTTTTCAAAGTCCATGGCAGCCATATTTGAACCGACCCTTGTCATTTTAAACAGCCTGCCCAAATCCGCACTGGCGCCTTTATTCATTGTATGGCTTGGAACCGGCATGAAAACCATTATTGTAGCCGGAATTTCCGTGGCGATCTTCGGCTCGATCATCAGCTTATATACACAATTTCATCAGACAAATCCCGAAATGGAAAAACTGATTTTAACACTTGGGGGAAACAAGTGGGACATATATAGAAGGATCGTCATTCCTTTTTCCATACCGACATTGATCAATTCCATGAAGGTCAATATCGGACTTTCCCTGGTAGGAGTTGTAATCGGGGAATTTCTTGCCGCAAGACGGGGACTGGGTTATCTGATCATTTATGGAACCCAGGTATTTAAGCTGGATATGGTCATCTCGTCTATTATTATTTTGTGTATCATAGCATACGGTCTATACTTTGGTATCCAGAAGCTTGAGAAATGCGTGAATATGGATGTGTAGAAAAACCAAAATGAAACATAAAAAAGCTTCTGCCTATTTACAGTCCCGCAAAAACCCGGCAGGGCTGTAAATAGCCAAAGCTTTCTTTTTATTGCCTTTTTTCCTTTACCGCTTTTTCCAGCCGTGTCAACGCCCGTTTAAGGGTCTCTTTGGGACACGCTGCATTGATTCTCTGGAAGCCTTTTCCCTCATCGCCGAAAATGCTGCCGCCATCCAGCCACAAGCCGGCTTTATGAATCATGAAATCATCCAATTCACTATCCGCCAGCTTAAGCGCCCTAAAATCCAGCCACGCCAGATAGGTGCCTTCCGGCATGATCATTTTTACTTCCGGAAGCCTTGTTTCCAAAAACTCCCTGATATAGGCAAGATTCTCCTTAATGTAAGCGAGCATTGCCTCATACCATTCCCCTCCCTTTTCATAAGCAGCCTGACAAGCTATCAGCCCCGCCGCATTAATCTGGCTGTAACCGGATGCGTCAATCTGCTTTTTAAATTTCCTTTTCAATTGAGAATTTGCAATGAAAATATTGGATACCTGAAGTCCCGCAATATTAAAAGTCTTGCTGGGAGATGTGCAGGTAATGGTAAAATCCAGATACTCTTTTTTGATATCTGCAAATACCTGATGCTTTCCTTCATAAACAAAGTCCTCATGAATTTCATCGCTGACTACGATCACATCATATTTCCGGCAAATCTCCCCCAGCCGCTCCAGCTCTTCTTTCGTCCAGACCCTTCCTACAGGATTGTGGGGATTGCATAAAAACAGCAATTTTACTTTCTCTTTCACAATTTTCTCTTCCAAATCCGCAAGATTCATTTCATATTTTCCGTTTTTATTCTGCACCAGACTGTTATTGACAACTTTTCTGTCATTATCCTTTATAACTTCGCTGAAAGGATAGTAAACCGGCTGCTGGATCATAACGCCGTCTCCCTCCTTCGTAAAAGCCTTAATTGCCATTGCGAGGGCAAATACCACCCCGGGGGTTTTAACCAGCCATTTCTCATAAACCTTCCACCCGTGCCGCTCCTCCATCCATGCCGAAAGCGCGGCAAAATAATCTCCCTTTGCCTCGCTGTAGCCATATATTCCGTGCTCTGCCTGGCTATGGAGCGCCTCCTGAATATAGGAGGAAACCCTAAAATCCATATCTGCCACCCAAAGGGGAAGAATGTCTTCCGGCATTCCCCTTGCAGCCGCAAAATCATACTTCAGGCAATTTGTATTCCTTCTGTCGATTACCGCATCAAAATCCAGATTTTTCTCAGCCATGATATTTCTCCTCTCCCGCTTTAAATAATGCTTCCAGTTCTCCTATCAGATCTTTTATATTTTCAATTCCGACAGAAAATCTCAAGGTTCTGTCGGTAATGCCGTTCTTTTCCAATTCGTTGGCGGGTACGTCCGCATGGGTCTGGGTCAGGGGATAAGTCAGAAGCGTTTCCGTCCCTCCAAGACTTTCCGCAAACCGGATCAGCTTAACATTTCGAAGCAGATACTGAGCAAATTCCTTATGGTCCACATCAAAGGTAATCATCGCTCCGAATCCCCTGCTCTGTCGTTTCATAATTTCATATCCCGGGTGGGACTTTAACCCCGGATAGATTACCTTCGTCACTCTTTTCTGTCCCAGAAGCCATTCCACAATTCCCGCCGCATTTTCCTGGGCTCTGTCCATTCTGACTGCCAGGGTCTGTATTCCCCTCATGATCAGCCAGCTGTCAAAAGGAGACAGGCCTGCTCCGGTTGTTTTAATAATATATCGCAGCTGCCGGCTGATTTCCTCCCGGTTTGTAACTGCAAATCCTGCAATGGTATCGTTATGTCCTCCCAGGTATTTGGTTCCGCTGTGAACCACGATATCCGCTCCCAGCTCCAGAGGATTCTGCAGATAAGGAGAAAGAAAGGTATTATCCACAATCAGAAGAATTCCCCGCTCCTTTGTAATTTTCCCAAGCTTTCTGATATCTGTTACATGCATCATGGGATTGGTAGGCGTTTCTAAGTATACTGCTTTGGTTTTTTCTGTTATGGATCGACTGATATTTTCCCTGCTGCAATCCACAGCCGTTATGGATATTCCGTTTTTTTCGCTGATATTTCGGAAAAGCCTGACACTTCCGCCATACAAATCCGAATCCACAATGATATGATTTCCCGGGCGGAACAATTCCATGACTGCTCCGATTGCAGCCATACCGCTGGAAAATGCCAGAGCGTCAGTTCCTTTTTCCATGGATGCAACAATCCTCTCCAATTGCTCCCTTGTGGGGTTTTGCAATCTTGTATAATCATATCCCGTGCTTTCTCCTACTCCCCTATGGGCAAAGGTTGCCGTCTGGTAAATAGGAAAGCTGACAGCGCCATATCTGTTTTTACCATCGTCTCCCTCCAAGTGAAGACATCGGGTTTCTATTCCATACTCCATAATTATGACTCACTTTCTATATCGGATTTTCTATTATTTATTTTATACATGCCTTCTATCCAGTTTTTTAGAAAACATCATGCCAAGTCCCTGCAATATCTGAGCCAATACTACCAGAATAATGATGGTAACAATCATAATATCAGTCTGGTATCTGTGATAGCCATATCTGACGGCAATGTCCCCCAGACCGCCTCCTCCCACTGTTCCCGCCATGGCGGAATATCCGAGAATGGTTCCTATGGCAATGGTAACGCCGACCAGCAAAGAGGTTCTGGCTTCCGTAAGAAGCACCTTCCATATAATGGTAAAGGTTCCTGCACCCATGCTCTGTGCAGCTTCTATCACTCCCTTATCAACTTCCTTCAGTGAAGATTCCACCATACGGGCAATAAAGGGAGCCGCTGCAATGACCAGAGGCACAATCGTGGCCGAAGAACCATAGCTTTTCCCCACGATGGCCTTTGTCAGGGGAATGACCAGTATCAGCAAAATCAGGAAGGGAATGCTGCGGACAATATTGGCGATAAAATCCAGTATCTTATAAATAAAAGTATTAGGCTTTATTCCTTCTTTATCCGTAATCGCCAGAACAATTCCCATGGGAAGTCCCAGCACATATCCGAACAAGGTGGAAACAAGCGTCATATAAAGAGTTGCCCCCGTTCCTTCCAGAAGCATCTTTACAATCGTATTATCCCACATAGCTGTCCACCTCCTCTACTCCCAAACCCTTTTTTTGGAAATATTCTACTATCTTATCCGCAATTTCCACGGAATCCGGCAGCTGTAAAATCATTTCGCCCTCCGCATTTCCGTTAATTGTTTTTGTATCCGCATATAAAATATTGACGGGCGTTTTACATTCCAGAATAATGTTTCCTATTACAGGCTCAAAAGCCGATTTTCCTGCAAAGGTCACACGGATTTTCTGTTCCCCTTTCATACGGCTGATATGGGCGAATCCTTTGAGCAGCAGCTTTTTCGCCGCCTCCGTTTTCGGCGTCCGGAACAATTCCTCCACAGCGCCGCTCTCTGCCAGCCTGCCATGATCCAAAACAGCCACATGGGAACATATTTCCTGTACCACACTCATCTCATGGGTAATGACCACTATGGTAATTCCCCGTTCCCGGTTAATTTCCTTTAACAGATTCAGAATGGATTTTGTTGTCTGGGGATCCAATGCACTGGTGGCTTCATCGCAGAGAAGTATTTCCGGGTTGTTGGCAAGAACTCTGGCAATTGCCACCCTCTGCTTCTGCCCGCCCGAAAGCTGCGCCGGATATGCGCCTGCCTTTTCTGCAAGTCCCACCGTTTCCAAAAGCTCCATTGCCCTTTTTCTGGCTTTTGCCTTTTTGACTCCTGCAATTTCTAAAGGAAAACAGACATTATCCAGCACGCTGCGCTGCATCAGAAGATTAAAATGCTGGAAAATCATACCTATATTCCGCCTTGCCTTTCTCAGCTCTTTTTCCGGTAAATCCCCAAGACTCTTTCCATTGACAAAAACCTTTCCTCCGGAAGGCTTTTCTAATAAATTCAGGCACCGTACCAGAGTGCTTTTTCCTGCGCCGGAAAGTCCGATGATGCCGAAAATATCTCCTTTTTCTATATCGAAGTTTATATCCTTTACCGCTTCCACTTCTCCGTTTTTTGCATAAAATGTTTTGCTTATATGGGAAACCCTGATAATCGGTTCCATAAACTCTCCTCCTGCCGGTTGACTTGTTCTCTGCCGCAAAGCCCAGAGCATATTTATATATCCGCAGGCCGTTTCCCTGCGGATATATTCTTTTTGCTGCATATCAAACAGATAGCAGCGGCTTATTTATATAGCATTCAGCCCTCAAAAGGAATGACTGCTCCGTCATAATGATCCTCAATGTACTGCTTGATTTCATCGGATTTCAGAATTTCTACCAGGGCCTTGATTCCTTCGTTTTCTTCATTACCCTCTTTTATTGCAATGACATTTACATAGGTTTTTGCCGCTTCAGAATCTGATGTTTCATAAGCAACTGCATCCTTTCCTACGGAAAAACCTGCTTCCAGCGCATAATTGCCGTTTAATACCACAAAAGCAACCTCATCCTTTACACGGGAAACCTGTGCCGCTTCCAATTCCTGGATTTTAACATTCTTAAAATTTTCTTCAATATCATTTACCGTAGCTGTCAGACCTGCGCCGCCTTTTAATTTAATGATTCCGTTAGCTTCTAACAGTAACAATGCTCTTGCCTCGTTTGTTGTATCGTTAGGTACTGCAATCACATCCCCATCCTCCAGTTCGTCCAAAACACTTTTTGTACCTGGATAGATTCCGAAAGGCTCATAATGAATACCGCCAATATTCACAAGATGTGTTCCCCTCTCCTCGTTGAACTCATTCAGATAAGGGATGTGCTGAAAATAATTTGCATCAATTTCTCCACTCTCCACAACAAGATTAGGCTGTATATAATCGTCAAATACCCTTATTTCCAAATCCCAGCCCTGTTTTGCCAGAAGCGCTTCTGCCTGCTCTAAAATTTCCGCATGAGGCGTGGCGGAAGCTGCTATGGTAATCTTTCCCTTAATCTCAACAGGTTCTGATGCTTCTGATGCCGCCTCCGAAACAACGCCTCCTTCTACCACAAGGCTGTCAAGATCCACTTCTGTTCCGTATACAGGCGCAAGAGTCGCATTATAATCCGCATGGAAAAACTCTTCTTCTGCCAATGCTTTGATTTCTTCATTGATCCAATCCAGTAAAGTTGTATTTCCTTTGGATACCGCCGGTGCAATGGTGTCCAGGCTGCCGATGGATTCAATTCCTACAGTAAATCCTTCATTCTGGATTGCCCATGCCAGCACTTCCGTATTATCTGTGGAGAATGCGTCTCCCCTGCCGTCTAATAATGCGTTATAGGCTTCCGTATACTGGTCAAATTTCAGCAGGTTTACATCCGGATAATTTTCTGTAAAGAATGTTTCTGCCGTAGTTCCTTTTGTAACGATCAATGTTTTGCCGTTTAATTCCTCCGGGGAAGTAATAAGTGCGCTATCAGGCGATACGACGCCCAGAGCCACTTTCATGTAAGGCAGTACAAAATCAACGGATTCCGCTCTTTCTTCCGTGACAGTGAAATTAGCCAGAATGATATCTACCTTTCCGCTTTCCAGATATTCCACACGGCTTGCAGCTTCTGTGGATACATATTCCACATCCACGCCTAAATCCTTCGCAAGACGTTCTGCAAAATAAACGTCATAGCCCTGATAATTTCCGCTTTCATCTACGTATCCGAAAGGATTTTTGTCGCTGAAAACGCCGATTTTAATGGTACCGCTTTCCTTGATCTCATCCAAGGTACGATAGACGGCATCTGCGCCATCTGCCTTTGCACTGTCTCCATCTGCCTCGTTTGTCATTACCACAACATTCTGCTTGCCGCAGCCTGTTAAAGCTCCTATAGCAAATACAAATGTCAACAGTAGTGTTAATAATTTTTTCATATAGCTTTTCCTCCTCTTTCTCTTTCCATATGAAATGAAAATGTATTCAAAAACCGTTTTGCTCTGTCGGTTTTTGGCCTTGTAAAAAATTTTTCCGGCGTATCTGTTTCCAGGATTTCTCCGCCGTCTAAAAACACAATCCGGTCTGCAACCGCCCTTGCAAATTGCATCTCATGTGTAACAATCATCATTGTGGAGCCGCTTTTGGCAAGCTCCAGCATAACGTCCAATACCTCTCTGACCATTTCCGGATCCAAAGCCGCGGTCACTTCGTCAAAAAGCATGATTTCCGGTTTCATGATCAATGCCCTGACAATTGCCACCCGCTGCTTCTGTCCTCCCGAAAGCTGTCTGGGAAAAGCATTCTTTTTATCAAGGAGTCCGATACGCTCCAAAATCCTTTCCGCTTCTGCCTCTGCCTCCTTTTTATCTCTTCCCTGCACCTTTGTTGGCCCCAGCAGAATATTGTCTATCACTGTCATATGGGGAAACAAATCATAGCTTTGGAACACCATGCCTATTTTCTGTCTGACTTCGCTCCATTTTGTTTTGTTTTCCGTAATGACCTCTCCATCTAAAAGAATTTTCCCGGACTGAATCTGTTCCAGTCCGTTTATACATCGCAGCAATGTGCTCTTTCCACATCCCGACGGTCCGATTATGACCACTACTTCGCCTTTATGGACGTTCAATGAAACATCCTTTAAAACGGGGCCGTTTCCGTAATCTTTATGTAAATGTTTTATTTCCAGTAGTTTTTCTTTTTCCTTCAAGATTTTATGCCTCCTTTAATTCTTCCACTTTTTCTCCAGCCATCCCGCCATGGTGGAAATCGGCCAGCATACGATAAAATAAAGGAAGAAAATCGTTCCATAAATCCAAAGCGCCGAATCCGGCACGGTATATCTGTTTGCCTCTATAATCTGCTGGGCAACCTTTAATACCTCCACAACTCCGATCAAAACGATCAGGGAGGTGGTCTTGATCATTCTGGTGGTCAGATTAATTGCCAAAGGCGTCAGGCGCTGCAGCGTCTGGGGCATGATAATGTATCTGTATATCTGAAGCTTCGTCAATCCTATGGCCGCACCGCTTTCATACTGATGCCCTGGAATGGATATAAGCGCTCCTCTGACCAGATCTCCCATTTCCGCCGTCCCCCAAAGGGTAAAAACAATGACCGCCGATATCTCGCCTGAAAGATTAATGCCAAAGCTCTTTGTCAGTCCAAAGTAGACAAGAAAGAGCAACACCAGCTGGGGCATGATTCTCATGGATTCCAGATAAATCTTCGTGATACATTTTGTAACCGGATTCTTTAGCGTCATTACCATACCCAGCAGAATTCCTAAAACCACCGACAGGATTACTGCCGTAAGGGAAATCTTTAAGGCTACGCCAAGTCCCTTTAAAAGCCGGATAAAGTTATTACCCATAAATAAAACCCTAATTCCCAAATCCTGCATAGCGCAGCCTCCTTTCCAGGAACGACGCGGCTACGGATATAGGAAGCAGCAAAACCAGATATGCTATAACCAGCATAAGCAGCGCTTCGTCGGTCTTGTAATACAGACCGATCAAATCTTTTGCCACATACATCAAATCCGCCAATGCCAAAACGCTGAATACCGAAGTTTCTTTGATCAGAAATATCATATTGGCACAAAGCCCCGGAACAGAAAGTGACAGCGCCTGGGGAAGTATGACATATCTCATAACCTGACCGTGTTTTAAGCCTATGGACAATGCCGATTCCTCCTGCACCTTATCAATGGCATTAAGACCGCTTCGAAACGCCTCGGCCATGTAGCTTCCGCCCAGAAAGCTGAGACCTATTATGGCACAGGCCTGGGAACTGAAACGGATGCCGGCCTTCGGCAATCCAAAGTACAGGAAAAACAGCTGAACCAGCAGCGGAGTGTTTCGCGATAGTTCTATGTAGATGCCGGCAATTCTTTTTAAGACCGGAATCTTGAAATATTGAATCAGCGAGACAGATAACCCGATCATCAGGGAAAAGAAAATTCCCACAATTCCCAGGCCAATGGTAAGACCTGCAGCTTTTACATATAAAGGAATATATTTGATGATAAATTCCGTATCCAACTTTCTGCTTTTCCTTTCCTGTTTTTTGTATTCCTATCGGAATAATAGGATTATATGACGTAAATATGCCTTTGTCAATAAATCCGGATATCGTATATTTCTACAGCTTGCTATAGCACAAAACTATAGCATATCTCTATTGCCATGAAAGGACTGTTACAAAATAATAATACTGGCACAGGACAAATCATTGGTTAAATCATATACCCTGCCGCTTTCAAGTCCCACCACAGTGGGTCTTAATACCGCCTCCGGGTGGTTTTCCACCACACAGGCATCCTCTCCGTTACTCAGCTGTACTACGGTATCCACCGGATACAGAATGACGCTTCCTAAAAAGCTTCGCATTGCGGTAATATCCAATTCCGCTGTCATGGACATGATAATTTCAATGGCGTCACGCTGTGACATACCCTTTTTATAGGGCCGCTCAGTAACCAGAGCATCATATACATCTACAACAGATAAAATCTTTGCATAAGGAATTATTTTTTCTGCTGTTACTCCCATGGGATAACCGGTTCCGTTTACTTTTTCATGATGCTGCAATACAGCCGTGGCTATGGGCATGTTAAAATCGTCTTTTTCCTTTAGAATCTGATATCCATATACCGAATGCAGCTTCATTACTTCAAACTCATCATCAGTCAGTTTCGCCGGCTTATTTAAGATTTCAAGAGGAATCTTGGATTTCCCCATATCATGGAGCAGCCCCGCAATACCGATATTGTAAACTTCCTCCTTGCCCATTCCCATTTTCTTGGCAACGATCATGGACATGGTAGCCACATCCACACTATGCTTGAAAGTATATTCATCACTGGTTTTCAGCGCAGAAATGTCAACGGCTATGGCTGCGTTATCATCAATAGCCTTTAACAGATTTTTTGTAATATTGGCAGATGTGGAAGTAAAGGCGGGAGAATCCGTGTCATTATATAAAAACTGGATTCCTTCCGACACCCTCTTCTTAATGCTTTCAGAAAGCTTGACTTTGGCAGGGTCCGGCGTACGCATTTTGGATATATGATTCCTTGCGGCTGCAGAAACGGGCTTTTGCTCCGATTCCTTTAACGGCTCCGGCTCCTCTTCCCCTTCCGAAACATAGACGCCCGTTATGCCCATGCGCGAAAGCGCCTCTATCTGATATGCATTAAGATGTGTCCCTTTAGCAATCAAAACACGGTCTAACCGATCCTTTATATTCTGGTCTATCCGCATTCCTTCCTGAATTGCCGCTATTCTTACAAAATACCTTTTAATCATATAGTTTCCCTTGTATCACAATTTCACAGCCTTTATTTACTGTTCCTGCTAAATATTTATTCATTTAACAATATAACACAAAAGCACATCTAATAAAAGATGTGCTCTCCAGTCAAAAGCTGAAAATGGGACTCGAACCCACGACCCCTTCATTACGAGTGAAGTGCTCTACCAACTGAGCTATTTCAGCTTGGCATGAATACCAAATGTAATTATATACAAACTTTCCTTTTTGTGCAACAATAATTTTTTATTTCTTTCGCAATTTTTCTATTCCTTTTCCATATGTACATCCAACTGAGGATAGGGAATCATAATACCTTCCTCGTCAAAACACAACTTGATATTTTCTAAGAGCTCCCCACGCAAGGTCCAGTAATCCTCTGTTTTTACATGGCATTTTACCGCCAAAACCACAGAACTGTCTGCAAGATCGTCTACTACCACAACCTTATCCTTATCCGGCAAAACAAGAGGATTTTCATTAATAAGCCGATTCAAAACAGCCTTTGCCTTTTTGATATCCGAATCGTAAGATATTCCCACGGTAACGTCCAGTCTCCTGAAATTGGCCGCCGTCACATTGACAAGGCTGGTATTTGCCAATGTCCCGTTTGGCAGCACAACAGTCTTTCCGTCAAAGGTTAAAAGCTTGGTATAAAACATCTGTATTTCCGTAACAGTTCCCTCGTTGCCCTGGGAATCCTCTTTGATATAATCGCCTACCTTAAACGGCTTAAGCAACAAAATCAATACGCCGCCTGCAAAATTGGATAAGCTGCCCTGCAAAGCCAGGCCCACAGCCACGCCTGCAGAACCCACTACTGCTACAACGCTGGCTGCATCCAGCCCGAATCCGCCGGCTACCATAAAGCCAAGGATGATATAAAGCCCTACCTTGATAAAAGAATCCAAAAACTGGACAACTCCTACATCCGCGCCCGCTCTTTTTAAGGATTTTTTTACAATCCTTCGGATGATTTTTATCAACGAAACGCCTATAAACAAAAACACCACTGCAAGCAGAATCCGGACTCCCAAATTCAATGCTTTCTGGGGCAGTTCTTCTAAATACTGCTTGATGATACCGATTTCCTTTTCCACATCTTCAGGAGATATATTATCCGCAGCTAGAATCTCATACAAAAAACTCATGCTTTTTCCACCTCAATTTTTTTGCGCTGTTTTTCCAACTCTTTGGCTTTTTCTGCAAGCTCTTTTGCATATTGAGATTCTTCTTCGGCTCTCTTTAAAGCTTCCTTTGCCATTCTCTCAGCTTCCCGGGCCCTGACCTTCGCTTCCTCAGCGGCAGCCTTTGCCACATTTTCCGCTTCAACGGCCTTTCTTAAGCGTTCTTCCTCCAAGCGACGCTGCCTTTCCAATTCTTTCTTCTTTTCTATTTCAGCCTTTTCTTTTGCTGTAAAAGGCGTATAAGAAAAGACAGTCACACTAAACGCCGGCAGCTTGATCCTGATGGATTCTTCCCTTTCGTCACATTCATCATCCTTGCTTACAAGAATTTTGGTATTGGCAAATCCGCTTCCCCCAAACTTCTTTGTATCGGAATTAAAAATCTCCTTATATTTGCCTGCAAAGGGAACTCCGATTTTGTAATCCTCTCTGTCAACTCCCGAAAAATTACATGCCACCAGTAAGGTTTCCTTTTCTTTTCCTGTTTTTCTCAGGAAGATTACAACATTTTCATCAGCGGAAATATTGTTAATCCACTCAAACCCTTCGGCCTTTTCGTCCAATTCATATAAAGCGGGATGCTCCTTATAAAATTTATTTAATTCCGCCACATACCCCTTTAATTTCTTATGATCATCATATTGAAGCAGCTCCCACTCAACGCTGCGTTCTTCGTTCCATTCATTAAATTCGCCAATATCCTGCCCCATAAATAAGAGCTTCTTCCCGGGATGCATCATCATAAAACCATATGCGGCCCGAAGATTTGCAAACTTTTCGGGAACTTCTCCCGGCATTTTACCGATGAGGGACGCCTTGCCGTGCACTACCTCGTCATGAGACAATACCAGAACAAATTTTTCACTATATGCATAAATCATGCTGAAGGTCAGCTCGCCGTGTCTTCCTGCCCTGAATAAAGGATCGCATCTCATATAATCCAGAAAATCATTCATCCAGCCCATGTTCCACTTATAATCAAATCCCAGACCGTCTTTTTTGATTTCGCCGGTTACATTAGGCCACGCGGTGGACTCCTCCGCAATCATGAGAACGGAAGGCTCCATCTTCTTCATAATACTATTCAAGTGCTTCAAAAATTCCATAGCTTCCAGATTTTCTTTTCCGCCATACATATTGGCAATCCATTCGCCGTCATTTTTGCCGTAATCCAGATACAGCATGGACGCCACCGCATCCATACGGATTCCGTCTGCATGGAATTCCTTTGCCCAATATAAAACATTGGAGATTAAATAGTTTTTGACCTCCGGTCTCCCGTAATTATAGATTAAAGTGCCCCAATGAGGATGAAAGCCCTGTCTGGGATCTTCATGCTCGTAAAGGCAGGTGCCGTCAAAATTGGACAGTCCGTGGGTATCCCTGGGAAAATGAGCGGGAACCCAGTCTAAAATCACACCGATTCCGTTTTGATGAAGATAATTCATGAAAAATCTGAAATCATCCGGCGTACCGTAACGGGAAGTAGGCGAATAGTATCCGATAACCTGATACCCCCAGGAAGCGTCAAAGGGATGCTCCATGATGGGCATCAGTTCAATATGGGTATAGCCCATTTCCTTTACATAGGACGCAATCATAGGGGCAAGCTCTCTGTAATTATAGAAATCCCTGCCGTCATCAGGCTTTGCAAAAGATCCCAGATGCACCTCTAAAATACTCATGGGAGTCTTGTGGGAATTTACTTCCTTCCGCTGCTCCATCCACTTATCGTCATTCCATGAAAAACCGGCCAGATCATAAACAACCGAAGCATTTTCCGGCCTCTTCTGACTGTAAAACGCATAGGGGTCGGCTTTTAAAAATGTCAGCCCGCCCTTTGCCTTAATTTCGAATTTGTAATTATCCCCTATATTTGCCATGGGAATAAACAGTTCGAAAATACCGGAGTCCCAAAGTCTTCTCATTTGATGCACACGGCCGTCCCAGTGGTTAAAATCCCCCACTACGCTGACACGCATGGCATTAGGCGCCCATACGGCAAATAAAACGCCGTGGATGCCGTCAATAACATAGGGATGTGCTCCTAAAAGATGATAAATTTCATAGTTGATGCCTTTGTTGAACTTTTCTGCATCCTTTTTGTCTATAACCGGTTCAAAACCATATGGATCATAAAAATCATGTTTGGTTCCGTCTTCCATTGTTACCGTAAAGCTGTAATTATCTGTGGAAGTATTCTTGGGAATCAGCACCGCATAAAAGCCTTCCTCATCCGCCTGTTCCATGGGATAGTCCTTGCCCTTGGTATGAAGTACCGCTTCAATGGCCTCCGGATAAAATACCTGTACCAGTTTACCGCCGGACACCGAATGAATTCCCAATATCTTATGAGGATTGTCTTCTTCTGAATATACAATTGCCTCAATTGCTGCCCAGTCCATTAATTTGTATAATTTATTCGTCATATTGTTTCACTCCCCTTGTAATATCATGGATAAACAACCCGCTTCTTAACTTCGGTTCAAACCATGTGGATTTCGGCGGCATTAACCTGCCTTCATCAGCTACTGCAAATAATTCTTCGATAGAGGTGGGATACATGGAAAACGCACATGCGGCGCCGTCCCCAACTCTTTTTTCCAATTCTTTTAGTCCTCTGATTCCCCCCACAAACTCAATGCGGTTATCTGTTTTGGGGTCTTTGATTCCAAAAAGCTCATCCAGCACATAGGTCTGTAAAACGGATACATCCAGCCCTTCCACCGCATCTGTGCTCAGGATATCCTTCAGAGCCTTTACCACATACCATTTATTTCCCAGATACATACCAAATTCGCCTTTTTTCTTTGGTCTGTATGGCGCTTCCTTTGCTTCCTCCACCGTAAAATGCTCTGTTAAACGCCCAAGAAGCTCTGCGTCGGTCATGCCGTTTAAATCCTTCAATACTCTGTTATAATCAAAAATAGCAAGCTCATCATCGGGAAACAGTACCGAAAGAAAATAATTATACGCCTCATTTTTCCCATCTTCAGGAAACCTGCTCCTTCTGTCCATGGCAACTTTTGCCGCCGAAGCACAGCGGTGATGCCCGTCCGCAATATAAATACTTTCCATCTTTCCGAAGGCTTCATAAACAGTATGGACATCCTCTTCCTTTTTGATTATCCATATGCGGTGTGAAATTCCGTCCTCCGCCTTGAAATCATATACCGGCTGTTCCTTCTGACATTTTTCTATCAACTTACGAAGCTCATCATCATGTCTGTATGCCAGAAAAATAGGACCTGTCTGGGCATCCGTAATATCCACATGCCTGATTCTGTCCAGTTCCTTATCTGCTCTTGTATTTTCATGGCGCTTAATAATCTGACTGTTATACTCATCAACACTGCAGCATGCCGCAAGTCCCGTCTGGCATCTGCCGTCCATCTCTAACTGGTATATGTAATAACAGGGCTTTTCATCCCTGATCAACCTGCCATCTTTTACCATATTCCAGAGCAGCTCCCTGGCCTTGTCATAAACACAGTCCGCATAAGTGTCCACCTCATCGGGAAACTGCGTTTCCGCCCTGTCAATATTCAAAAAAGAATCCTTATGATTCTTTACAACTTCCTTTGCCTCTGCCCTGCTGTATACATCATAAGGCAGCGCCGCAATCCTTTCCGCCATGCCTTCTGCCGGTCTGATTGCCGGAAAGGGTCTGATATCTGCCATAGTTACCTCCCATATCATTTGTTATAATAATTTATTCTACCAAATATACAGAATGAAAACAAGGAAAATGTCTGGAGCGGCGTAATCATAAACACAATTATACATAATATCATAAGTTTTTTGCACAAACCGGACTTTTGGAGCCTGCTATTTTTGACAGCATGGAATATACATGCTAAAATTGGCAGGGAAGGATGTGAATGAAAATGACAGAACAGGATAAAGATTTTTTAGACAGGATTACCGGCTATGCCAATGAAGTATGCGCCGATATCGACCCCCAAAAAACACAGATCAGCGTACAGCTTGAACGTTTAATGCCGATTTTAAAGGAAATTGCCAAGGAATCAGGGGCATCCACCGAGGATGTTTTTATCCGCTATATGGATCTGGCGTCGGAAGCAATGGTTAAGACTGAAGAGAAGCTTCAGGAAAGCATGCAGGAATTCAGTGATGATGCGGATGCACCTTTTATGATTCATTAGAACTTATTTTAAATAGGGCTTAAATTCTCATGATATGTGGAATGGAAGCCCTATCAAATACCGTATTCCCTACACAATGCACTCTGATAGGAATCATCCTCAACCGCTTTTCTTAAATCCTCCATACGCTCATCATCTAACAGACGCTTGTGCAATTCCGTTATACGGTGTTCGCCTTCTTCTCGTCCAAGTTCCCCGCTCATCCGCTCTGATAATCGCCATTTCCTTCTCTTCATCAAATTCATAAATGCTCATCTTGATTACCTCCGCCTTTTGCTCCATAAGGCTGTCCGACAACTTCATCTCCATCTGCTCCGGCAGCTCCCTCACTCCGTTATAAAACACCACAAAGTTCGGATTGGGCATAACAGTCCTTTTATTACTGTAGATGCTATCATCTGATTTGTTGAATGTCAATATACGCTTTATTGTTGTATCATTTCTTTCCCTTAAGTAAACACAAATCCGTTTTCTTACGGAAGTTCATATTCTGCCTTCAGATTTCGTCATGTTCTACCAACGTAATACTAAAAAACAAAGACCACTCAAAATTCATCTATATTACCATTTGACAGTTAAAAAGGCTTGAATCCCCGAACTATGCGGTATTCAAGCCTCTTTTAATTACCTGTTCCTTGTGTTTTATATTACTGTGATTTCTCCTGAGTATACCTTCTATATGCCATGACTCCAAAAATTACCGCCATCCCTGTTAATGATATAAAAAATATCCACAGTACCAGATTAAGCTTAAAATCATCTCCTGTCTTAGGCGCTTGTGATACATTCTGCCCGGAAGTAGTATTATCCGTGTTTTGATTCAGGTTTGCTCCTGATACCGTATTATGATTATCATTGCCGGAATTTACAACATCATCATTAACTGTACTATTTGCATTTGAGTTAGAATCATCTATAGAATTCTGATTTCCATCTGTCAGATTAATGCTCGTCTCCTGAATTGCTCCCTGTGTCAGAATATACTCACTACAGTGTTCGATAGAGAATTCAAAATAATAATCATCTGTCAAAGATATATCCAATGCTATGGGCTCAAGTTTTCCCGTACTTGTATCAAAATAGTAAACATAAATCCCGGTTACTCCGACATATTCTCGTAACGCATAAGCTGCCTTAATTCGAATAGTCATCTTTCCCGGTAAAATTCCGTTTTCGGCAAAATCAAATACCATCGTAGGCTTGTCTCCTATGACATCCTCCAAAGCCTTATCAGCACCTGAATAAACATCAGTGTACAAGGGGTACAAACAAGATAAAATAGAAATGAGGGGCGATAGAGCGGAAATGTCAGATTTTCCACTCTATCTGAACACGGTCGCTGGTGGCCTTGATCGTAGAGATCAAACCATCGGCGGCT
>Ga0209064_1000405_pt1 | contig 98876 bp, 91 predicted proteins | sample Inofromicrocosms_FD_187498 | JGI IMG/M metagenome (GOLD analysis project Ga0209064, IMG submission 187498) | Mouse cecum microbial communities from Vienna, Austria - Inoculum for glucosamine and mucus D2O microcosms (SPAdes) (version 2) | ecosystem: Host-associated > Mammals > Digestive system >...
TTATCTTGTGTTTCAGATATTTCGGTTTGATATTGGCTTCTTTCATGATCGAATAGACATACTTCTGGCATCCTTGGATCCCTTTCTTGTGCAGGATCTCTGCGATCTTGGGCGAGCCATACAGCTGATGCGAATCATTGTAGATCTTGACGATTGCTTTTTTTGTTTTTTCCCGCCGGACTTTTGTCTTGGATGGTTTGGATCTCAAATGCTTGTAGTAGCCGGAAGTGCTCTTATCCAATTTTGCCAGTATACCCGCTACCGATACTTTGGGATGTTTCTCTTTGTATTCCCGAACCGATCGATAGAGGATACGAGCCGTTACTTGCCGAGTATACTGATCGCTTTTTTTAATACATTCAGTGCGTCCTGCGTGTCTTTGAGCTCTTTTTTAAGATGAGCGATCTCTTTGGCTTCATCGCTGGCATAGTTGCCGGATCCTCTTACGACGACTTGATCGCCGTGATTTTTATAGCTTTTGACCCATCCTCCAACGGTTGTATCGTGGACTCCGAACTGTTGCGCGATCTGGGTATAGGCAAGGTCCGGATGATCAAGCACGTATTGGATCACCTGTTCCTTGAATTCTTTGTCATATTGTTTTGCCATTTTTCATTCCTCCTCATTCTGGAATTCAAATTGTTCTTCTTATGACATTCTACCACTTGAAGTTTCAGAGGTTTATTGTATACACATCCTATACTAAACCCACGGGCTAAAGCGACAGCCGCCTGTTTCAGCCTGCTGGTAAGCGCCGACATGAACAAACTGAATCCGGAGAAATACCTTGCGTACGTTTTGGACCGCCTGAGAAAGGAAGGACTGAAAGAAGACGTGATCGAGGAGCTCTTGCCCTACTAAAAAAACTTCCGAAAGAATTATACATTGAGAAATAACGAATGCCCTGTGATTGGAACTGACAACAGCTTATCACAGGGCATTTTATTTTAGAATACGGGTAATATTAGGCGCTTACAATATTTAAAGGCCCATAAAAAAGAAATAATACTATCATTTACCGTAGTCGAGGTTTCAAGAAAAACATCAAGAGATATTGAAACCTATTACGCAAAGCTCTCGAATGGACTTATGGAATCCTTCAACAGAAAACCAAAGGACTACAAAAGAAATGCATGAGGAGTTGCCAACTTCTATTATTCGCGGAATCGGATTTTTGGGCAGAAAGAAAGAATCCATCGATATTAGGAATTCTCAAAACAACTGAACAGATTCATAAAAACAAGTTGAGCAAAAAAACAATGACTCTAAGAGGAAACAAATACAATAAGTAAAAGTAGAAATTAATGTTAAATAAAAAAGGAGAAGTAATATCGATTTATAATAAGATATTTTTCTCCTTGTTTCCACTTTAGGGTGTTAATGCTTTATTTTACAACAGTCTGCTATACCCCAAAATACTTTGGAAAACCCCTAAAGAATTTGGTTGCCCTATTATAATAGGTTTACTTCTTATATATTTTATAAAAATGATGACCAACCCGTTGATTCATAGGTGGCAGTTCATGATAATTACCATAGATTTGTTTTAATATAATCTCATATCCATTTGGCACATTAAAATAATAATTTTCAAACTTTTTTTTAATAGTTTTTGTAAAATATTTTTTCTGAAAAATATCTTTTTTCCCACCTGAAAGCCAAGTAACGCAACCAACAAAATTTGAAGTTTTATAATCGTATTTATGGCTTAATTTTTCTAATTTATTCATCAATACTTTAGTACCCAATAATTTCGATAATAGAAAGATTGGATACTTTGCACTCTTTTTTAAAAATGATTCTGTATTAGCTAAAGTAAAATACTCTCTTGTTGACTGAAAACATAATGATGATAATAAGTCTCCTCTTAAGCCATGAATAGTTGCTATTAAACTATTATTTCCTAAACCATCAAAAGGATAGATATCGATAAAAACTCCAAGTCCATAATCTTTTTCATTCTCTGTAACTATTTTATATTTATTGTTACTGATTCTAGTAATCATATATGGGTAATCTTTGCATGTTTGAGGATTAAAGATATCTAAGTCAGGATATTCTTGTTTATGCGATTGTAAGTATCTTAATAATCTTTCATAATCATTTCTAGGCATCATTATATCTAAATCATCATCCCATGGGATAAATCCTTCATGACGTATTGCACCTAACAACGTTCCATACATTAAATAATAATTAAATCCTTTTTTTTCACAGATATCGCTTATTGTTTTTAGTATTTCTAATGAAATATTTTGTACATTTTTCAAATCTAACTCTACCATAAAAGTCTTCCTATTCAATTCTTATACTCCAAATTTTTGACCTAAATATCTTTAATAAACAAGTAAAAACAACAATCGTTAAAAGTCCATAGACCATAATAATTGCTATGCCATTAGATATAATAAATTTAGACTTAATAAAAGTAACAATAATAATCGTGAGTATCATAACTACATTATTTTTAAACCATTCAAACAGTATAGGTTTAAAATTAATATCAAATCCAAATCTATTATAGAATCTTATTATTATCATTATAAGGGATATTAAGCTAGAAAGAACTGTACCAATTACTATCCCTATAATCCCCAAAAAGGAAATTAGTAATATACTGATAACAATATTACTAAAACTAGCTATTAAACTATTTGTAAAAGTTGTTTTTGTTTCCGAGTTTGCATAAAAATATCTATAAACTAAATCTCGAATTATATTAAATTGCTGACCGTATATATATATTCCAGAACATATATATAATAAATACACATCTTTCTCTAAAAACTTTCCTCCACCAAAAATAAATGAAATTCCTTCTAAACCAATAATAAAATAGCCAGTGACTATCAACAATACGCAGCAATGGAATAAGATACTATAATCCCAAAAACATTTTGTATTCATTTTATTTTCCACATATTTGACTATTTTAGGATAAATATAAACTGACAAATTCCCAATGATTACAGTATTAATCATAGATAAAATTTGAGAAGAATATCCAAGAATCGTAGACATCCCTTCACCTAAATTTGTCGCTAACGTCGTATCTACTAATGAACAAAGTTGATATACACCTGAACTAAAAACCGTAGGGAGGAAAATAATGAGTAGCTTTTTTAATTCTTTATTTTTCCACTTAAATTCAGGTCTATATCGAAAGCCAAATTTTATAACAATAGATAAATCAATTATAAGATTTAAAACTGATCCTAGAAGAAGCAGTAAAATATATTGATTAAAATCATTTATGATACCAGAAATAAGTATAATTGTAATAAATAAATTTATAAAAAATAATATAATTTTCGGTGTATTAAAACGATTTATACACTGGTAATAAGCAGTTGTTACTGCTAAAAAGGAAGTTATTCCTTGAATTAGAAATACATAAATTAAAAATTCACTTACAATATCGATAAAATTTGAATCCCTATCAGTTAATATAATACTTATAGGTCGTCTAAATACTATTATTAAGAAAGATAGAATATAGACTATAGAATATATAATTGTTATAAATGAATTGACTACACTTTTATCGCATTTCTTTACATAAGCAGGAATTATTACTGTTGTGATTCCTGTGGTTACGAAAGCAAATAAAAATGTTGCAATGCTTAAGGAAAAATTATATGCGTCCATATAATTTGTAGCACCAAAATTCATGGCAGTAAACCTTGATTTATATAAGGCTAATAGCTGAGAAGCTAGAGTAATTACAATCATTGATATTAGCTGAAAGGTATTTTTTTTTGTCTGTAGAATTTTCAACTTTTATTCCTCCTAGTAAATCAAAAATACGGGTTAAACTCTAAAACCATTCTATAGTACTCCTTTCCTTGCTTTATTTCTTTCCTTTCAAGATTATTTGAATTCATCATATTCTTAATCATCCGATTCTTCATCTTTCCTAAACTAAGTGGTTTTAATCTAATTACAAATTTGCTTTAACTAATCTTAGAAACCTAATATTTCTCTTGCTTACCTAATTTTACATACTCTTTATTTTTCCATCAGCTGTCTGATAACAAAATCACTTTTACTTGTTCAATAATTGATTTTTTCAAAAAAACGTTTTAATAAGAAAACTTCAAATACAAAGTTCTAAGAATGATATATTTATTCTTGATACTTCCGGAGTCCAGCTATTCCCACTTTCAGAAAATTTTAAATACACTCTGAATATAGGTTTAGTTGATTTCCTTCAACGATCAAAGAATGTAACTCTTCTGCATTATGCTGAATCATCTATATCTAAGAAGAGGAAAAACATAAATAAAAAGATAACTTTTTATGATTAGCTTTAATCGAATTCCACGTTAAATAAATATGATTAATACATAAATATTATTAACAGATATATTTAACTATCATAGCTTATAGATATCTTGATTTTGCTATAGAGATTTATAAAAATCGATTTTTACTGATTCAAAATTCTAATCAATAGGTTTTTGACTCATTTTGTTAAGATAATTATCTAATCCAAGAAACTGGCGTTTAGACAATTCTTTAAGATTTTTAAGTTCAACATCTTCTATTTTTAATAAGTAATCCTCAACCTGGATTTCTTCTGATATATTATTTATATATAATCCGTAGTTTTCTTTTTGAATAGATTCTAAGAAGATCCTAGTTTTATTATTATAAATAATAGGTACTACAGGTTTATTGAATAGAATACCAAGAATAAGACTATGAAAACGAGTTGCAATAATCATTTCAGAACTATTTATGCTGTTTAATATACAATCTAAATTATTTCCATCATAGTTTAGAACACTAATTTCGCTTCTTAGATCGTTATTGATTTTATTTATAATACGATCAATTGCTTTAGGATCTCCTTGAAAAGCACAAAAAGATGATAAAATTATTTTATATCCTAATGTTATATATTTATTTATGCATTTTAATAAAAATTCTTCGTATCTGGTTTTATCTAATTCGTTTTCATTGTTGCTAAAATCCATCACTGATACAAATACTTGCTTATTTGTCTTTTTTGGACTGATATATCCTTCTAAATTAAATACCACATCAGTTGAATATCTAACATTAGATAGATCTTTGAAAAAGTTGTAAGACCAATCATCTCTAAAACATGCATCTTTAACCTTTGAAAGATACGTTTTTGTCGCATCTATGTAAGCATTTGTTTTATATGGACCAAAATTAATTCCAATTAAAAAAGTTTGCTCTCCTGTGGGAAATGATTTCAATCTTTTAAAAGCATTCTTTGTATCTATAGTTTCCTGGAATAATGAACCACCAATAATTACATTTGTGGAGCATTTATTTTTTACAAAAGTATAATAATCAAATATATTAAATTTACTTATTAACCTATTTAATTTGTTATACCTATAAATATGAATATTTTTTATATTCTCAAATGCCTTGCTATATTTCTTTTCAGTTACCACATAGAAATTATGGTTTTTATATCTATTAGCTAATATTTTTAAAAAAAGATCGTCTCCTAAATTTGAATAAAAAAAACCTTGAACATAAATATTCATAAAACCTCCACTAGATTAAAGAAAAAGGCAAAGTAGCATCTACTCCGGAATATACAAAATAATACCACCAATAAATTAATAAATAAGATATCAAGAATACAGATTGAAAATTTCTATGTTTACCAACAATTATTGCTTCTGGAAAAGATAGAGTATTCGTAATGATAAAAAATGTCCCAATTCTTCCTCCATATAAGAATCCCCCGACCATCGTATCTCCGTAGAATTGACTTGTAATTATCCAGTATGATACCATAATTATATAAAATAAGCCTAAACTGTCTTTTATTTTATTATAGCTTTTAAAATTATATATAACTATAAATAATGCCGGTAGCTTATTAATAATTTGTTTTAAATTAAAAACTATTGAATTTCCTCCCCCTAAATAGCCAATATAGTTCTTAAATCCAACAGAACTTAATATAGCAATAAATGTGTTAATATTAACAACAAATATAACTCCAATCCCTATGATTATCACTCCTATAGTATATTCATTTATGAAATGTTTATTACCTGTTTTCGTTTTATTTGTATTCATATAATCAATAATACTGTAGATACCTATTATAAGCAGCTCAATAACGGCACTCTTATGAAAGAAAAAAGCTATTAGCAACCAAATTAAGCTAATTTTAAAATCTCTTTTCATCCAATAAAACAATACTAAAAAGCACAATGAATTACATACAGATTGTCTTATTAAATTTAATGTATTATTATATAGAAGGAAGTCAAAAACTAGCATTCCTAACCATAGTGGTATTTTTTGTGTATGTTTTAAGACATAATAAACAGGTAATACTATTGCCAATTGAACAAAAAACTGAGAAACAAAAACTGACCTAAAGATTTTTGAGATAGTATATATGAAAATTGTAAATCCAATCTCATACTGGCTTACTATTCTTTCTGACCAACCACTTGCAATCCACGAAGAATTTAAGAAGTCTTCAAAGTTTTCAGAATTTATTGCAGAATATATAAGTGGTTGCAAATACCCTCCTGTATCAGTTCCTACAGAACCATTTCTACTCCCTGCTAAAATGCATAATATCATCACAGCTAATATTTCTATAACTAGCCTTTTTCTATTCTCAAATTTTTCTGAGTAGATAAATAATAGTGTAGACACAAAGAATACTAATAAATAAATCATATCTCTTCTCCAAGTCTGATTATCTGCTTTTAATCCAACATATTCTTTTTAATGATAAATATCCTTTTCTTAATAACATATACATATATAAAGAATTATATTTCTCATTTTTTAGTGCGTTTAACATGAATTTTGTTTTAAATGTTCCAGAACTGTTAATTAATTCAACCAAATCAACATCCATATTGTTGATATATTTTGATATAATTCCACTTAGACTATTTCGATACGATTTTTTATAAATTAAATCAACCGAACAATTAATCATTTGTTTTAAATAGCGATTAATTGATTTCAATAAATAAAAATTACTATCAGATAATTTAGTTTTTTCTAAAATTAATTCCTTCTGTAACAAAAACATTTTGTAATTATTTTTAAGAAATACTTCTGGATATTTTAAAAGTCTATCCATTGATGTATCTTCTGACAAATGGTAACAATAAATCGATATAGGAATGTAATATATTTTAGGATTAAATTCTAATGTTTTCATAAGAAAGACTAAATCTTCACCAGTAATCATATCAATATCAAATTTGATATTGTTTTTTCTAACATACTCTTTTTTTAAAAATTTACAATATGGACCATTTAATTTACCATCCGTTGTTATTTTGTCAATAACTTTTTCAATTCCAATTTCTCCTTCTTCTAAATCGAAAGCATTCCATCGCTCTGTTACATTTTTAGTTATTACTTCTAAATCAGTAACTAACATATCATAAGAACCGTTTTTTTCTAAAGCAGTAATAATTTTACCAAAACATCCATCATCTACTAATTCATCATCTGAATCAGCAAAAGCGATATATTCTCCATCCGCTATATCTAAACCTTTATTTCGGGCACTACTAACACCTTCATTTAGCTTTGATTCATAAAAAAATCCATCATTTTTTTCACAAAAAGATTTACAAAAATTACTAATTAAATCAATAGAACCGTCGTCTATCACAAAACAATCTATATTTTTATAATTTTGAATAACCCTATTAATCGACTCTAAACTAGAGGATAACTTTTGAATCTCCGTATTATATACGGGAACTATAAATGAAATTAGCATATATACTCTCCTAAATCTTATTTCTACGTAATTACTAGAGTTATTCTAATTAATAATTTTCGAGAAATATGTATCTTTTTTCTTAAAGTTTTTCTCTTCAAACTTATACGACAATTTATGAATCGGAGTCTGTTCTTTAATTGCATTCCAAGTCTTCTCGTCAAACGGATCAAATAATCTCAACAACAATATATGCGGTGTCGAATTGCTAAATGGAATCACCTTGCTCCATTCATCTGGATATGCTTCAATCGCCAATTGGAAAAAATCATGTAATAAAAAATAGTCTTTTAATTTATTATTTTTCCTCCAATATTCATATAAGAGAGCAAGAGTTAATGAAATTATTCTATTTCCTGCTTGTGCTGTCATAAACCAGCTTGAAATTACTGTAGAATGACCATCCGCTCCCGGTTTCAAATCTTGGAAAACAAAAAGCTCACTATTGAGCATATATGATGGAACTTCTCGAGTTATAAAAACTGTGGCATCAATCCAAGTTCCACCATATTTATTTAACAATTCTAATCTTAATAGATCAGAAAAATGAGTTTTTGAAATAAGTCCTCTATCTATTTTATCAACTATATAATCAGGAAAAGTTACATATTTTGAATAGTTCTCTTCATTAATAATTATATACTCTCTATTTGGTAAGTATTTTTGTTGTGATAATATACATTTTTTTACCATCAATGGAGCATTGTTAAATCCTTGAAGCCAACATACCCAAACTTTCTTACTCGATTGATATAGCGACCCTTCGAAGTTATTTGACTCTACAAATTCTCGAATAAATGACTTATATTTCTTTCTTAAGCGACTTAATAATTTATTTGAAGTGGCTAATCTTAAAATCTCTAAAGACTTTTTCGAAAAACCCAAGAGCAAAGCTAGAAAAGTCGAGTAAACCAAAAGATGATTCATCGAAAATTGCTTAAGATAATCTAGAGCCTTATATTTTTTTGCTTTGTATATCAAATTTTTCATACTAACTCCTAGCTTTATCTGGTAAAAACTCCGCTATACTTATCTGAAATTAAATTCCAATTATAGAAACCAATTATTCTTTTTGATGACATTAAATCATAATTATTCAATTCGTCATCTGAAAAGAGTTCAGCTCTATTCAATAAACTGGCTAAACTTCCATCATCTTTTTTCCAATATAGAACAGCTTGTTTCCCAACCTCTTTATTAAATGGAACATCCAGCAATAAATTTAACTGTGTACTGCTCAAAGCTTCTAATAAACTAGGGTTTGTACCTCCTACCTCATGGCCATGAATATAACCATAGGCTTGTTCTCGGATCTTCATCAATAAATCTTGATCGTATACCGTACCTACAAATTTAATTCTTTTATCTTTAGTAAAATGAAGGCTTTTCTCGATTTCCTTTAATAGAGGCGTGTTTTTAGTAGTAATGATCGCTAAATCTTTTTTTGTCTTCGATTTCATAAATTCTTTAATGATTGTTTCAAAATTGTTCTCTGGAACAAATCTTCCTACGATCAAATAGTATTCTTTTTCTTTAAGGCCATTCTCTTCAAGCCAGCCTTTAAACTTAGGATCATCATCCGATAATGGACTTCTTTTTGTTTCAGCCCCATAAGCAATATAAGTCGTTTTAGGCGAATATTTTTTATAATCCTCTTGAATATATCTTTCAATATTGACGGAATCACAAATAATAAAATCCGCGTATTTTACCATTTGCTCTTCAGATAATTTCCAATACTTTCGAACCGGATACGACCATTTCGCCCGTTTCCATTCATGACCATCTGGATTCAAATATAAGACTCCCCCTAAAGCATGGATCGCATCGCTAAAATATTTCATAAACGGTCCGATCCTGCATGCCAGAATATAAACAATAGGATGCTTGATCTTGTTTTCTTTGATATATTGAATCGTCTGTCTAAGCGCCTCCACATCATAATAAATTGCCTGCGCTGAACCAATCTCTGGAACTTTGATCGTAAAGCATCTCGCATTGTGATAAGAAAACTCCCCATTTTCTTTTCCTTTGCAGGCTACATGATATTTTAAATTATTGTTGTTTTTATGATATTCAGTTAATTTATCTACGAAGGTTTCAAATCCTCCATAGTGTCCAGGAATACCTTTTGACCCAATGATAAATATATCTTGCATATTTCCTCCATCACTATCTATACGAAATGAGATTCATTAAAAATAAACCCCATCCTACAAATAAGACAGGGATCAACTAATGACTAATCTATATCAACACTTAAAATAAGCACTAAATACTGAAATTGCTTTTAAACAATAGCAAACCCTATATCAATAATCAATTTTATATGGAAAAATCATAAAATTTCACATTTTGTTTACTTAAACTAATATAAACAAAAAAGGAGGCTTTAATCGAAATAAAACAACAAAAAGACTACCAACTAATCAAATCGATAGTCTTTTTATAAGAATTACTGATTAATGTAAGGCGGAACTTCTCCATTATGAACCGCGTCAATATCCGCTTTCGCGTTCGACACCGTTGCCTCATCTGGATACATAACATAAGCATTGTCTCCGAGTTCAGGAGCAAAGTCCGTACCACCCGTACCATTCAGCGAATAGTTATAGATCTGCCATCCGCTATTGTTCGACAATTGCGCATTGACTAAAGCCGTCATATCTTTGACAGACATATTCGTCTCAAATGAATTACCGACCGCGTTCATGATACCAGCAAAGTTCGATAAGATCGCCGGAGAAGTCATCTTATCGATGATCGCTGTCAAAACACGCATCTGGTTCTTTCCTCGTTCACGATCCCCATCCTGGAATGAATAACGCTCACGAACAAAACCTAAAGCCATTGGTCCATCCATATGAATGATTCCAGGCTCGAATGTATAGTTTCCATGCAGAGAAGTAAACGAATCCACATTTTCTACGTCAATACCGCCAAGTTCGTTGATGATCGTTTCCAAACTCGAGAAGTTGACCCGAACATAATAGTTGATATCAATACCCAACAAATTCTCTAAAGTCATTTCAGTCGTTTGAACACCACGAAGCCCAGTATGCGTCAATTTATCCCTTTGCCCTAAAGCGCAGCCAGCCGAAGCATCGCAAACCGTCTCGACATAGTAATCGCGAGGAATTGAAATCATCAAGATCTCATGTGTCTTAGGATTGATTGAAGCAACCATATTCACATCGCTTCTCGAAGTATCTTCGATCGCCCCATACGTATCGATACCACTGATCAAAACATTGAATGGAGTTGTCGCCGTATTGACATTCGAAGCCGTTTCCGCCGCCTTTTTGATCGTATATTCATAATCTAAAACAGGCTTGATCTCATTTCGGATATTCTCCTGCCCATCCATATCTTCAATATTGGCAAGATACGATTGATCCAAGATCACACTATCGATCGCCTGCCCTTTAAGATCATTGATCATCAAAATAGAGGAATCATAAGGACGCTGTTCTACAGAAATTCCTTGTGACTGCAACTCATTCAAAACTCCTTGCGAACCTTCCGTATTGATATTGTTCAAAACACCGATTGTTCGACCATTTAGCTGACTAGGTTCCGTGATCACACCATTATTCAAAACATAAACGCTCGCAACTTTGCGGATCTCATCCGACGATTGAGACATGTTGCTCAAAGCCCCATACGTTACATTCAAATAATACGTACCCAGCCCTGTCGATACAGCTAAGATCGCAGCTAAAATACCACCTAAGATCCTTGAGAAAACACGATGATCTCCCTTGATCAATAGAACAAAGATAATTGCCCACACTAAAAAGAAGATCAAGCAAAGGATCAACATTAAATGAATTGGCAAAATCCCTAATTTATAGAGGCTGAAGCAGAATAAGCCGACGATTACAGCCAATACGATACTTACATATAATCCAGGTTTTTTAAAAAACGAACCCATAAGTTCCTCCTTTTTAATCTCTTAAAAGATAGCAAAGTTTTAAAGCAATATCAATCTAAGATACTAAATTACAAAAAAAGTCGGTCAATCCGACTCTTTTTCACTATCCTCTTTCACTTCCGTATAATACGTATCGATGATCTCCTTTTGAAGCTCATCATAATTGACATGGAATACAGTCCGCCCGCCATGATAGTTTTCATCATAAACCGCTTCTCCAGGAATCTGCTTTAAATTATCCATAGAAAAGTGGGTCTGTAAAAACTCCGTTCCTAAGTATGTCACATCCTCTAACGTTAGATTCGTATACATATATGGTTTTAATTCATTATACAGCGTGACAGGAAGACCAATATTTTGTTTGACAGCCTGAATAGCCTGATGATAAAAAGCTTCCACGTATTGTTTTTGACGATTCAAACGTCCCATCGCGCTTCCGATCGTATTCGGATCTCGAATACGAATATAATACAAAGCTTGATCTCCCATCAAATGCAGCTGTTCCCCTTCCGAAAACCAATGTTTTCCAAAAGCGTCGACCGTCTCGATCGAAGTCAGATCGACCCCTCCAACTTCATCATTCACGATCGGCACCGCATCCATATTGATCGAAACATAACGCTGGATCGGCAATTTGAACAACAAGTTGGAAACAGCCACCTCCATCAGCTCGCAGCTTTCCTGCGCTCCATTTCCATACCCATATTGAAGCGTGATCTTATCTTCAAAAGGTTCTGCAAAATCACCCGCCTCATCCGTTCTTCTTAGCTGAGCCATCGTATCACGCGGAATCGCCCACATAAACAAATTATCATTCGTCGTATCCAAAGAAACGAGCAAGATCGAATCCGCCAGACCTTGAACACCAGGCGCGACCTCTTCTTCAATACCACCCTTTTTATCGATCCCCATAAAAAGGATATTGATCATATCGTCATTATACCGATACTCTTTCCCTTGATAGGTGATATACGTCCCTTCCCGATCCTGTACTTCGCTTTCCTTGAGCTGTTTTTGACCCTTATAGTTCAAATAAAAATAAGTGCCCCCAACACCCCATACGATCAGCAACAAGACGATGAGGACGCCAATCATGATCTTTTTAAAACGACGCATAGTCTCTTCCTTTCCAACTCTGAAAAAAAAGCCGACCGACTCTCATCGATCGACTATTTGGACATTCACAGAGTACATAAATTTAAGCTTAAATTTTGTGAACTAGAATAATTAGATTCCAGTGTTAGGAGATTTCTTTTCAACCTTAGCTGTCGTAGTGTTAACACCAGCTTTAGCTGCTTCTTCTTTCGTGATTTCAACGACTTTACCAGTCTTTTCATCTACAACTTTGTAGAACGCAACTGGAGAAAGACCATCCAAAGTCACTTTGATGATGCCTTTTTCAACAACGGCAGAGATTACTTCCCATTTACCATCGTGTTTCAAATGAAGAACAAAGACTTGGTCTCCATCTTTCGCTGCAAGGTTAGCAGCGTCGAAAGACATTTCAACGGCTTTTTTCAAATCTTCAGGTTTTCCGTTTACTTCGTAGTTATAGTCCCCTTCGCCAAGAACAACGACAGTTGCTCCAGTAGGTACTTTATAACCGTTTTCTTTCAAAATATCTTTAACTTTTTGTTCGTCGTTAACAACTTCTAATACTTTTTCGTCTGTGATCGCGCTATCAGTCACTTCGATTTTAATGCCATCTACTGTCGCTTCAGTAACGCCAGGTCTTTTATTAACATCGCCTTGAATTGGACTGTTGTCTGCTGCGAAAACAGGGGCAGCGCTGAAAGCCATAGTAGCGGCCAAAGCAGCACTTCCAAATTTAATCAATTTCATGTTTAGCTCTTCCTTTCTTTGTTTTATGCTGTACTCTCGTGATGTATATCGATTCGTACGACGCGAATCAATACCTAATCATCCTGTCAGCAGGAACTCTACTAACATAAATAACTATACCCAAAATCTTAAAATGTTTCAAGACAATCCCATAATATTTCGATAATTTCTAAAGCGATTCTCTTTTTTTATAACCCTACTATGTGTTAAACTTATTAGCACAATATCCTTAAAAACAAAAAAAGATGCCTAGTCAGACACCTCTTCAAAATACGTATAGTCCTTATCCTTCAAACAGACATAATCGCCATCTCGGATCTTGCCCCACGTAGCGCCCTCCTCGTCTTCTCCGATCTCCACGATCTCGACGATCTCATCCAACTTGACTGTTCCAGTGCGCTCCGCCTCTAAGCTAGGCTCCTTACGAACCTTCATATCGTATTTCGCCTTGTAACGAATACCCTCTTCATCCTCTGGGATCTCGTCCTTTTCGTTTGACTCCTTTTCTTCCTTCGTCTCTTCTTGGCTTGATTCGATCCGTTTCGCGTTGTCCGTCTTCAAGATCCACCCATCCTCTAACTCAAACCATTCTACACCATTGATATCTTCTTTCTCTGAAATGATCTCCACTTGATCGCCTTTTTTTAAAGATTTTAAAATTGTAGACTTTGTCGAAGGATCGGAATACACCCGGATGTCTTTTAAGACCTCAGCCGTTCCAGGCGTAGAATCCACAGTCGTCAACACATTTTCCGTCGCATAATTTCCATTTTGATCACGCAAAAGGACCCAGCCAATATCGAGCTGTCCCCAAAGCTCCTCTTTACTATCGACATACGCAGTATCTTCACACCAAAAAGACTCGCCCTTCTTGATCAAGCCGATCTTGTCTTGATCCTCAAGATCCTCCACGATCGAAAGCTGCTCGTTGGCCACATATTCACCCGGCGCGTTCAATAAACGATACGAAGAATCATGAAACTCTTCCTCCGGAATATTATTGACAATACTTTCCGCGACAGAATACGTCACTTTCGAAACGAACAAACCAAAACAAACAACAGCCACGACCATGATCCCAATGATCCCAATGATCCCGCCAACCAAAAGCCAACGCTTCTGCTTTTGCTTCTTATTAAAAGCTTCTTCCTTCTTTTTCTCCTCTTGAAGCTGAGCTTCCATCTTCTGCGCGTCGATTTTAGGCGGCAAATTCTTATTCTTTTGATCTTCCATAGTATTCCCCTTCTAAAATAATGATATTAGTATACCGTTCTAGTGAAAAAAAAGCCAGCCACGCTGACTAAAAAATATAGAAAAATACGATCATGAACAACCCTAACGCGATTCGATAAAACCCGACCCACCGAAGAGACTGTTCGCCAAAAACGCGCATCCACCAACGAACAATGAAGATCCCTACGATAAACGAACAAACCGCGCTCAACAAACCACAAAACCCTTGAAAAAAACTAAGCGGATATCCATCTTTGAAAAACATCGAAAACTGGAACAAATTCAAAGCGACGATCGAACATGCCGACACCAAATACGAAAACAACAAGCTCGCCTTGCGCTCCAGCTTCAAAAAACGACCACCTAATAAACCCGAAGCAAGCCAAGAAGTTCCTGGAAACAAAGCCAAAGACTGCACCAAACCAAATTGAACCGCCTCATTCGCCCCCAATTCATAAAAAGAATGATATTTCGCCCTCACAGGATGCTTCGCATAACCAATCAAAATGATCCCATACGCGATCAATAAGATCGCCACAACAAACTTTGCGCTCATAACAGACTCGATCCAATATGAAAGAAGCATCCCAAAGCCAACGATCGGAAGACTCGCCAACACGATCGATTTCCAAACTCGAAAAAAAGAACGCTTCAAAAAAAGCTGACGATAAAACAACACCAAGATCGCGAACGCCGAACCTGTCGAGACAAAAACTAAAAACATCCGATAATACCATTCCGGCATGATCGGCCACAAACTCTGCAACAAAATCAAATGGGCGCGCGAAGAAATCGGCAACCACGCGCTGATCCCCTGCACACACCCAAAAACGATCGATTTTAGAACGTCGAGAAGAAACGACATGAATTTTCCTCCTTTTACAATGAATGGACTAAATCCTTGAAAATTTCTCCCCTTATTTCATAATTTTTAAATTGATCAAACGAAGAACAAGCTGGCGACAATAAAACCACATCCCCAGGACGCGCGATCTTGACAGCCTCCTGTAAAGCCTCCTCCATCGTTTCCACGCTCTTCTGCCTAGAAAAGATCGAAGCGAACTGATCCTTCGTCTGCCCAAAGCTAAAACAATACTTGATCCTTTGATCAAACTGCTTCAAATCATCAAATGAAATATGCTTATCTTTTCCCCCACAAAGCAAGATCACATTCGAATCGAACGCCGAAAGCGCCGCGCAAGCAGCATGTGTATTGGTCGCCTTCGTGTCGTTGTAAAAACGAACCCCATCGATCTCTTTCACAAACTCGATCCGGTGCTCCACGCCCTTGAACGAACGAATCACATCTTGGATCTGCTCTAAAGAAACACCCAGCTTATACGCCATGCAAGAAGCCATCATCGCGTTGCCACAATTGAACGAACCCACGATCTTTAGATCCGACACATCAAACAAAACCGTATCCCAAAGCATCGCCTTGCCATCCTTGACATACAGGTCCACATCTTGACGCGACAGCGAAAAGTCGATCACTCGACAAGGAATGTTTTTCGTGTACTCCATGATCAAAGGATCATCCACATTTCGAATGAACCAATCCGACTCTGTGCAATTCTCATAGATCTTCATCTTCGATGCATAATACGCATCCAAAGAATCCATATAATCCAAGTGATCCGGCGCTAGATTGCTCACCACGCAAACGCTAGGATGAAACGTCTTCGTGCCCAGAAGCTGAAAATTACTCAGCTCCAAAGCCACATCCAACGACTCGCCAGCATGCTCCAAAACGATTTCCGAAAGCGGGATCCCAATATTGCCAGCCACTTGCGCGCTAGGATCCTTCTCTTTGAGCATTTCATACAAAAGAGTCGTGATCGTCGTCTTTCCATCCGTGCCCGTGATCGCTCCAAACTTAAACTCTTTCGCCACCGAATAAGCGAACTCGATCTCCGTATAGATCGGCACGCCCTTTTCCACGAAATAACGAACAAAAGGCGCCGAATACGGAATTCCCGGATTCTTCACGATAAACGCGTACTCCTTCTCCTTCAAAAAATCAGGATGCCCTTCATCATAGATCTCGATCCCGTCCAAACCATCGCGATCCACTTTCTTCATATCCGTCAAAACGACATGATACCCTTGCTTTTTGAGAAGCTTGCTTACAGCGATACCGCTGCGAGCCCCTCCAATGACCAATACGCTCTCCATCTAGATCACCCCCATGATCAAACCAACCAGCGAACAAACAATACCCGCCATCCAAAAGCGAGTGACCACCTTCTCTTCGCTCCATCCGCCCTTTTCAAAATGATGATGCAGCGGCGCCATACGAAAGATCCTTTTCTTCGTGCGTTTATAATGCGAAACTTGAATGATGACCGAAAGCACTTCCGCCACAAAGACAAGCCCGATCACGATCAACAAAAGCTCCTGCTTCAAGACCATCGCGACAGCCGCGATCAAACCGCCCAAAGCCAAAGAACCCGTATCGCCCATAAAGATCTTTGCCGGATGCAAGTTGAACTTCAAATAACCAACAAGCGCGAAAACGACAAGCATGATCAAGAACGCCACATTCATCTTTCCTTGCATGAAAGCAAAAGCGATAAACGGAATCAGAGCGATGATCATCTGCCCTGCGCAAAGTCCATCCACCCCATCCGTAAAGTTGACCGCGTTCGTTTCCGCCGTAAACATGATAAAGACTAGAAAGAAATAAAAGAAACCAAGATCCACTTGAATATGCGCGATCGGGATCCAGACAGCTGTCGAAGCCGTCGATCGATACAACAAAAAGAAAACAACAGCCAATATGGACTGCAACAAAAATTTTACGCCGGGCTTCAACCCTTCATTGTCCTTTTTGACAACTATGATATAATCATCAATAAAGCCGATCAGCCCATACCCGACAAACGCCAATAAAATAATGGCCGTGTTCATATCGAGCTTAAAAGGCGAAAATAAAGAATACACGATATAGAGAAAAGTCGGAACTAGGATAAAAGCGATCCCACCCATCGTCGGTGTGCCATTTTTTTTCTTATGGCTCTCCAGACCTTCTCCTCTTTCTGTCTGCCCAAATTTGATCTTATGCAAATAATCGATCAACGAAGGCATGATCAGAAGCATCAAGCCAAGCGAAAGCAAACAACCCGACGCCATTAAAAGACCAGTTGAAACATTCATGAATTTACAGACTCCTCACATTCATAAGGATTATAGCAAACTCCTTCATTGATGACAATTTGTTCTTGAAAAGCGTGAAAGAGGATGCTATTATGTTAAGGCAATTGTGCAACTGAAAGTAAAGGGGGCAAGCAAGATGTCAAGAAAATGTGCAATATCTGGTAGAGGTCCTTTATCTGGCAATAGACGTTCTCACTCTATGCACGCGACTCGTCGTAAATGGAATGTAAATCTTCAAAACGCGACGATCATGGTCGACGGAAAACCAACAAAAGTTCGCATTAGCGCTCGTGCCTTGAGAACATTGAAAAAGAAAAACGCGATCTAATCTTTATCAGACAAAACGAAGAGGGAAACCTCTTTTTTTTGTGCGTGAAAAAAAGAAGCTAGCTCGTCTTGAACCGCTTCTTTTTATAAGAACCTGTATACATCTTGGCCAGCTCCTTGTTCCACGGATGCACCTTCCGGTATACAACTGGCGAACTTTTCTTCATATACTCAGTTTCTAAAAACTCAAAATACGAACCTGGCGTGATGATCCCTCGAATCGAAAGCACATCGCTTCCAAGCTGCCCCAAGATCCAATCGATGAACGAAGCGCAATTGTCCCCGCACACCCAATACGTCTTGAACTTGCCTTGCTTGATCTTATAAAACTTGGCACCCGTTCGATAATGCAGCCGACACGGATAATCCTGGGCATATTGATAAAAATGATCATAATCGCCCGTCTTCTCCAATTCACAATACCACCGATACGAATTAGCCTGCAGCTTCCTGAGCTCGCGCTCAACAAGCGCCTGCTCTTTGGGCTCTAAATAGATCCCGTACTCAAAAATCGAGTTGTTCTCCGCCCGCATCGCATTGGCGATATATTGATTGAGCTCCACATTGAAAAACACGCCATCCCCCAGCGTCTGCATCAAGTGAAACGATTGAGCATCGTAGTTTCCATACGAATAGACAAGATCTTTATAGGCGAAGCATATATGCCCGATCTTCTGAAACCCATCCGGACCGACATGCACCATCACCTTGAGCTGCGGCTCTTGATCGCTTTTGTATTCGCTCAAATCAATCGTTTTACCTTCTTGCAAATACGCGTTGATCCCTTGGATGACCCGATCCGGAATAAAGACTGCGAAAATCGGCGGGATCATGATCCTAAACGAACGCTTCCATCGATACTTCTTTTCTGGCTGCACGCTTTGCCAACTATCATGCAAATACTGAACGCCTAAGATCATAAAATACAAACCAAAAAACTGCAGTAGACGATCCGTCGTCACCATATTGGACCATAAAAGAAAAAGGCCTAGCCCAATATAGACGATCCCAAGCAAAAGAAAGAAAAAAGAACCTTTCATCCCGTTGATATAATGAATCCCCACTTGAACGGTGCAAGAGATCCCGATCAATAAACAATACGTCGCGAACATGACCCGGATGATCCATTCTGGAAACTGCCTATATTCCATTAAGAACAAAACGAATAAGAGCGACAAGAACGCGAACAACAAATCAATCTTCTTTCTTTTTTTCGAAAACAAATACAATAAATACACCGTATTGATCAAAAAATAGATCACGCTCAAATTCAAAATGAGCGAAAAGATCCGGTTCGGAATACACATACAAAACAAACCGGAAATGATCAAAATAAATCCTGTGACCACGCTCATCCAAACTTCATGCATGCTCTTCCTCCCTTTCTTGCCTATTCATCGCTCATCACGCAAAGAATCGCTCCATCCTCCACGATGAGAACACCTTCTTGATCGACGATCGAATTCGACAACGTATAAATATCCGAAACATCGATCTCTCGATGCTCGAGCGGATATAAAAACCCCTCCAAGGTGATCGTCGCCTTTCCTACCGCGAAAAACGAGACATTTTTATACGTGTTTTTCAAGACGTGTTTTCCTCTTTGAAAAAGAGACACATTTTGTTTCTCGTCCCATAAAATCAAATCAGGATAGTGATACATCAATAGCCGCAAATTCGCGATCGTATGATCGATCCGCTTCGACAAAGCGCCGCACAAATAGATCGGCGAACAACCTCTCTCTTTGACAAGACGCAAAGCGAGCTGCGCATCCGATTCATCTTTCATGATCGGATGCTTTTCGATCTTGACTAAGCTTTCGATCTTTTCATACGCTTCTTGACTCATTGAATCAAAATCACCCACCGCGAACTCGACTGGAAATTCCTGCTCCAATAAAGTCAGCACCCCCGCGTCGACGCCAACATAAATGGCGTTTTCCACAACTGGGATCGTTTTGGCCAAAGGCGTCACTAAAACAGCCGGCCTCATTCAAGCAGTCCTTCGATGCTTTTGATGATATCGTTTTTAAAAACGTAGCTTCCAGCCACCAACGTATCGCAGCCAGCCAGCAGCGCTTTTTTATAAGTAGAAGCGTTGATCCCACCATCGATCTCGATCCGATAGCCAAGATCTTGCGCTTTACGCGCATTATACAGCCATCGGACTTTATCGAGCTGGTCTTCCATGAACGACTGTCCTCCAAATCCTGGCTCCACCGACATGACCAGCACAAGATCAAGATCATTTAAAAGCGAAGCGAATTGTTCAATATTTGTCTTCGGCTTCACGCTGATCCCCGCTTGCGCGCCAAGTTCATGGATCTTTTGAAGAAGTGCTTTGATACGCGAAGGATCATTGTTCAGCGCTTCTGTATGAAAAGTAATCAAGTCCGCCCCATTTTGAATAAAGATCGGCGCGAAAAAAGCAGGATCGTCCACCATTAAATGAACATCCATAAATAAAGGAGCCGCTTTTTTGAATCCTCGCAAAATATCCGGACCAAATGTGAGATTTGGCACAAAATGGCCATCCATCACATCAAAATGAAGCCATTTCGCTTTCGAATTCATCAGCGCCTTCAACTGTTCATCCACATGCCCATAATCTAGCGATAAGATCGAAGGGGCAATGACCAATTCATTCTTTTCCATAAAAAACCTTTCTATTGAGCGACTCTTCTTTGAGCGCTTTATAATCCTCATAGTAAGCCAAAGGGATCTTGCCTTCCTCTACGGCTAATTTCACGTGACAATCCGGCTCATTGATATGATTGCAATCAGCAAACCGGCACGAACCGATATAAGGCGCGAAAGCCTTAAGATGCGCATCTAGATGCTTCAAATCAAAATTCGAAAAATCAAGCGAAGAAAATCCTGGCGTATCGGCTACAAGTCCTCCCGCCACCTCATGCAGCGCTGAATAGCGCGTCGTATGCTTTCCTCTTCCTAACGCTTTTGAAATTTCCTGCGTCTGCAGCTGAAAGCTAGGATCGAGCCGATTGAGCAACGAACTCTTTCCAGCGCCCGATTGTCCGCAAAGCACGCTTACTTTATCTTTCAAAACCGCTTTGAGCGCTTGATCATCGCTTCCTGGATATGAATACACGATCGTATATCCACAATTTTTTAAAACCGCAAGATACGCTTCGATCGTCTTTCTTTCTTGCTCGCTTGCTAGATCCCACTTTGTGATGCAGATGATCGGCTCCACATTCGAGAGCTCGACCACAAACAGCAGCCTGTTGAGCAAGCGCTCAGAAAAATCTGGATCTTTGCATGAAGTCACCACGAGCGCCTGGTCGACATTGGCGACCGTTGGCCGAAGAAGCTGATTCTTTCGAGGCAAGATCTCCAAGATCCGATACGAATCCTGCACTTTTTCGTATTCAACATGATCGCCGACCATGGGCGCCTTGGATCGCCGCATCTTTCCTCGCGGAGCGGCGACCACTTTTTCTTCCTCGTTTTCGATCGTATATTGATTGGAAATGATTTTAATAATTGTTCCTTGTTTCATACTTATTAATAATACAACGTGACGACGCTGTCTGTTCCTTCCTGCGTGTAGCTTGATCCTGGTTTTGGCGTAACGCTGATCACTTTATTGGAAGAAGAAGAAGATGTCTTTCTTAAATTGACCGCGATCCCTTCTCCATTCAAATACTCTTTCGCTTCATAAACATCCATACCGATCAGCGTATCCGGGATGATGATCGTCGGATATTCGCTCACGACAAAGCGGATCGTCTCATAGGCGCTAGGATCGATCTTGTCTCCTGGCTCTAATCCGCTCTGTTCTAAGATCACGCCAGGATACGTGTTTGGTTCCCCTTTGTATTCGATCTCCATATTCAGCTCAACACCTTGCTGTTGAAGATCTCTTTGAACATCTTCCAAATACAAGCCCGTATAATCCTGGATCATGAAGCTCGGCCCTTTGGAGATCTCGACGATCAAAGGCGCGTCGTCTTTTACGATCGAGCCAGGCTTTATGCTTGTCTTATAGATTTCTCCAGCAGGAATATCATCTTGGACCACTTCTTTCCATTCAATGTGATCCGTTTGAAAATGCGCGTTCTGCAAGGCAAGGATCGCCTGCTCTTTTTGCATATGCATGAGATCCGGCATTTCTTCATACCCTAAAAATCCTTTAAAGCGGACGATCCCGCTCACAAGCAAGATCATACACAAGATCAAGCAGCTCGAAACGATCCCGGCCCCCCACAACAAAAGCGAATGCGGATTTGGCTTGGGATCCACAGGCTTGACCTCCTTTTGGATCGGATTGGTGCGGATCGCTCCATCCTTGATCTCGATGATATCGATCGTAGGATGCTTGAGCTGGATTCGAGGCATATTCAAATATTCGGCCTCCAGACAATGCTCGAGATCGTACAACATTTCTCGAGCGTCCTCATAGCGCTCCTTGACATCTTTTGCACTCGCCTTGATCACGATATTTTCCACCGACTGCGGGATCTGTGGATTGAAAAGACGCGGATAAGGCAGCGGCTCGCGAAGATGCTTGATCGCGATCTCTGTAGGCGTATTCCCCCGAAAGGGAACATCCCCTGTGATCAGTTCATAAAACACGATCCCAAGCGAATAAATATCGATCTGTTCGTTCGGTTCTTTTCCCTGCGCCGTTTCTGGCGCCAAGTAATGCGCCGAACCCATCACGGTATTGTAGTATGTCAGCTGGACCGCGTCGTTGGCGATCGCGATCCCAAAATCGGTCAGCTTAGCTGTCCCGTCGTCTTTGACCAATACATTTTGCGGCTTGATATCCCGATGAATGATATGATTGGCGTGCGCTTTGGCGATCGCGGACGTCAGCTGCTTCATGATCGAGATCGCTTCATGATAATCAAGCGCCCCCCGCTGGTTGATCAGCTGCTTGAGCGTCCGGCCACGAATATACTCCATCACGATATAATGGTAGCCATCCGCTTCTCCCACATCATAAATATCCACCACATTGGGATGCGATAATTTTGATGCCGCGCTCGCTTCTCTTTGGAAGCGAACGAGGGTCATAGGATCGTTGGCCAAGCTTTGACGCAAGATCTTGATCGCCACTTCTCTTGATAAAATGAGATCTTGGGCTAGATACACATCCGCCATGCCGCCTTGACCGATCAAAAAGAGGATCTTGTACCGTTTTCCGATCACATCAATCATGCAGATCGCCCTCCTCTTTTTCTAAAATAACGATCGTGCAGTTATCTAAACCGCCCGCTTGATTCGCGCGCGAAATCAAGATGCTCACCTTTTCCTGAAGCGTAAAGATCTCAGAAGCGAGCACTGCCTCGATTTCCGAATCGTCGACATACCCATGCAAACCATCCGAACATAAAATGAGCGCTTTAAAGTTGTTGGCGATCTTATGCAGATCCATCCGATAGACGCGCCAAACGCCTAAAGCAGATGTCAATGTATTGCGCTGGGCGTGGCCTTTTGCTTCCTCGTAGGAGAGCTTGCCTTCTTTTAGAAGCTGAGCGATCACAGAATGATCCTCGCTCATTTGAATGAATCCATCTGGATAGAGCGCGTAGAGCCTAGAGTCCCCGACATTGAAAATATACGTACCTTTTTTGGTGATGATCACACCAACGCAAGTCGTCCCCATGCCTCTTTGTTTTTTATTATGCATCGATTTCGTATAGATCTTGTCGTTTGCTTTGTTCAAACTTTCTTGGATGAAGGCGCTCACTCTTTTATCTTTACTAAGATCTGGCGCCTTCATGAATTCTTCATAAATACAATTGACAGCGATATGGCTCGCGACTTCGCCGGCTTGGCTGCCGCCAATGCCATCGCAAACAACAGCTAGCCAATCACCATTGCGATTTTTGGTGACACAGTAGTCGTCTTCGTTGCTTTTGCGCACTAAGCCGATATCGGTGTTCCCACAAACTTTCATTCCCCGTTTCCTTTCCGAATTTCTTTGATGCGAAGCTGGCCGCATGCCGCGTCAATATCGTTTCCATGTTCTTTACGGATCGTCGCCCGGACGCCTTCCTTCATCAATTGATCATAAAACACCATCGCTTCCTCGTGATCGACGCTTTTGAACTTCTTTTCGTCCACGCTGTTGTAAGGGATCAAATTCACATAAGCGTTCAAGCCTTTTAAAAGGTGGGCGAGCTGTTTGGCGTGCTGCTTTTGATCATTGATCCCTTTAAGCAGGATATATTCAAAGGTAAGCCGACGATTGTTTTTAGAACAATAATACCGGATCGCTTCCATGAGTGTATCGAGCGGATAGGCGTGATTGACTGGCATGAGCTGATCGCGCAGCGTATTATTCGGCGCATGCAGTGAAATCGCTAAATTATATTGATATTTGGCGTCCGCGAATCGATAGATCATCGGCACGATCCCGCAAGTCGAGATCGTAATATGGCGAGCGCCGATCGCCAAGCCTCGATCATGATTGATCGTCGATAAAAAATTCATCACGTTGTCATAATTATCAAAAGGCTCCCCTGTTCCCATCACAACGATATGAGAGAGTCTTTCTTCTTGTTTGTCGAGCTCCTTTTGTACATACATCACTTGCGCGACCATTTCAGCGCTTGTCAAATTTCTTTTTTTCTTCGTCAATCCGCTCGCGCAAAACGCGCATCCCATATTGCATCCCACTTGGGACGAGACACAGACGCTTCTTCCATAATCAAAATACATGAGCACGCTTTCTAATAACGCCCCATCTTCGGTCTGGAACAAAAACTTCGTCGTTCCATCTTTCGCTGTTTGTTTTTTGACGAGCATGAGAGGATTGATCGCGAATTCCTGCTGCAACAAATCTCGGGTCTCTTTGGATAAATTGCTCATTTCCTCAAACGAATCGACCCGTTTTCGATACAGCCATTCAAAGATCTGCTGTCCGCGAAACGACTTCCACCCGCAATCTTGGGCAAATTCTTTCATTTGATCGTAATTCAGATCATAGATGCTTTTCATGAACGTCTTCCTTCCTTTTTAATTTGGCCATATAAAACCCATTATGGATCGATGTTGGAAACAGTGTTTTCTCATCGACCTTTTCAAAATCGTTGTGCGCCTTCAAAAAGCGCTCGATTTGTTTTTCATTTTCTTTTTTATTCAAAGTGCATGTCGAATACACAAGAATCCCGTCGTATTTGACGTGTTTCGCGCCTTCTTCTAAGATCTTGTATTGGAGCGGGATCAAAGAATCCATATCTTCCGGTTTCATTTCCAGCTTGATGTCAGGTTTTCTTGAAAGCGTCCCATAGCCAGAACATGGCACATCGCAAAGCACCCGATCGTATAAGCCAAAACCTTCTAGATCGCTCGCGTCTTGTTGTTGGGCGATCACATTATGAAGATGCAGCCGTTCGATATCGTTTTCGATCAGCTGGACTCGATGGGCATGCAGATCCAAAGCCGTGATCTCTCCTGTTCCTTCGATCCTCTCGGCGATAGCCATCGTCTTTGTTCCTGGCGCAGCGCACGTATCCAAGATCCGCTCTTCTTTTTGCGGATTGAGAAAACGCACGATCTCATAGGCGCCTGCGTCTTGGATCGAGATCTTTCCTTGGCTATAGTAAGGGTTTTCATAGATCGCGCCACCCGAATAGAGATAGATGGGGTCTTGAAGAAGCTCCATCACAGAAAGCGAGCGAATCTCATCTTCGCTAGTATCGATCAAATTCCGTCGGATACTCAAGGGAAGCGAAGCGTTGGAGGCTTTCGCGATCTCTTCTGTTTTTTGCTCGCCATATTGGTGGATCCACATCTTGATAAGCCAATCCGGCAGCGAATAGCGAAGAGCGAGCGTATGTTGAGGATCCTGTTCTGGAAGGCTTGGATCCTTTTCGACCTTCCTTAAGATCGCGTTGACAAAACCGGCTGTATGGACTTTTGTTTGTTTAGCGATCTCAACGGCTTCATCGATGATCGCATACGAAGGAACTTTCTTTAAAAAGAGCATCTGATAGACCGACATTGTTAAAAGGATCTTGATCTTGAGAGGCACTTTTTGCTTCGTGTTGGCGTGCTGCTTCCAGATGGCTTCACAATAGCGGTAGTTCTGTAGTGTTCCATAGAAGATCTGGGTCGCTAGTTTGCGGTCTTTTTCTTTGACTTGATGTAAATTTTGTTTGAGATAGAGATTGGAATACGCGTGTTCAAAGATAACAGCGTACAATGCGTTCAAGATCCATTTTCTAACCATGATCATCACTCCTCCAGCATCAGTGGATGCATATTGATCTCGAGTTTGACAGCGTTCGATTTATAACGGTGGGCCAAAGCCCAGATCGTCGTTTCCAAGTGTTCTTGACTTTTGTCTTTGAGAAGCAGACGGACGCGCTTTTTTTTCTGCCGCATCGAAATTTCGATCGGCCCTAGCACGCGAAGCTCTTTGAGCTCGTCTTTGACTTTCCTTGCCTCCAAGAGCGCATGCGAAAGTTCTGGGTGAGAAAAAATCAATGTCGCCATATACGTAAAGGGTGGATAGTTTCCTAGATGCCGGTACTGCATTTCGGTTTGAAAAAACTTCCGATAATCATGGTTGAGCACGCTTTCCATGACATAGTGCGAGCGATCGAACGTCTGAATGAGCACTTCCCCTTCTTTATCGGCTCTTCCCGCCCTTCCAGAGGCTTGCTCGAGCATCTCATACGTTGTTTCACTGGCTCGATAATCGCTTCTGACAAGTCCAGCATCGGCTTGCAGGATCCCAACAAGCGTGACATTCGGAAAATCTAAGCCTTTGGCGACCATTTGCGTGCCAATCAAGATATCTCCCTCTTCTTCAAACGCTTTCAAAAGTTTTTGATGGGCGTTTTTTTTACGGGTCGTATCGGCATCCATGCGAACGATCTTGGCTTCCGGAAACTTGGCTTGGATCGATCCTTCCAACTTCTCTGTTCCCATGCCATGTTGATAAAAATCGTGAGAGCCGCATTTCGGGCATGTGTTCGTGTTAGGATATGTATTTCCACAACAATGACATACTAGCGTGTTTTCGCTGCGATGGTATGAAAGCGCGATGCCACAATCCGGACAAAGGATCGTCTCTTCGCATTTTCTGCATTTCATCACCGGCAAATAGCCTCTTCGATTGAGCAAAAGGATCGTTTGTTCTTTTTTTGCGAGCCTATCTTGGATCTTATCGAGCAAGTTCTTTGAAAGACCACCCTCTACCTCGCCTTCCCTTAAATCGACCAGCTCGATTTTTGGCATCGATTTAGCGATCCTTCTTTTTAATTCGACAAGCGTATAAAGACCTTTATACGCTCTTGCATACGATTCGAGCGAAGGGGTGGCGCTTGCTAAAACGAGTTTGCAGTGATGGTAGGCGCTGCGAAACAAGGCGATATCTCGGGTATGGTATTTTGGCATCGCGTCTTGTTTATAGCTCGTATCGTGTTCTTCATCCATCAAGATGAGGCCAAGATCATGGAACGGCATGAAACAGGCCGAGCGGGTCCCGACAACGATCTGCACTTCCTTGTTTTTGACCATTTGGTATTGCTGATATTTTTCGGAGGCGCTAAGTTGGGAATGGTAGATCGCGATCTTTTGTTGGAAGCGGGCTTTGACGCGTTGGATCATCAATGGCGTCAATCCGATTTCCGGAACGAGAAAGAGCACTTGCTTGCCTTGCTCGATCGTCTCTTTGGCCAGCTGTAAAAAAACTTCCGTTTTTCCTGAGCCTGTCACACCGTGAAGAAGGAACGTGCTGTTTTCTTCGTTTCTGATCGTTTCGATCGCTTTTTTTTGATCCTCGCTCAAGATCGGAGGTCGATCTTCTTCATAATTCGAGGCGATCTCTTCTTGTTTTTCGCGCTTGATGGAGCGAATATAGTCTTTTTCTAAAAGCTGCTTCGTATGGGTCTTGGCTTGCTTGCGAAATAAAGAAGAGCGCATTGGAAGCATCGGCTGCAGTTTTTCAAAGAGTTCTTTGGCTTTTGGCGTTAAAGAAGACTTCCCTTCTCCTTGTTCAAACCATTCTTCCATGATGATCGGCTTTGTTTTGGATTGAACACGCAAAGAGGGAGGCAGCATCGTTTTGAAGCAGCTCATTTTGCTGGCGACATATGTATTGCTCATATATTCAGCGAGTTCGAAGAGCTCGTCGTTCAAAAGCGGTTTTTCATCAAGAACTTCCAAGATCTCTTTGGCTTGAAAGTCCGTGGGCTTCTCGCATTCGCCCATGACGATCGCCACCATTTCTTTATGATTGAATTCAACTTTGACTCGTATTCCTCGCTCTAATATTTCTTTGGAATGATAGGTGAACATTTGATTCAAAGATAGAGCGAGTGGTTCTACATATACTTGGATAAAAGGCATGTTTTTATTATACAACACTCGACAAGCAAAAAGCATTCACGTAGAGAATGAATGCTTATTGTTCCATATACTTTTTTAAGTTGGCTTCGTGATCGATGATCGGCTCGATCTTTCCCTCTTTGCTTGTGGCGACAACCATCACCCCAGGCCCATGTCCACTCGTAAAGGAATCGGAATGAACGATCACGCCGATGCTCACAGCGTCTTCTTGATAGTTTGGTCCATAGGTGCAGTCATGATCCTGGATCGCGACAAAATCGCCAAAGCGCAGATCGTTTAATCCAAAGCGTTCATTGGCTTTAGGATCCTGGGTCATGATATCATAATCGCCTTCCATCAATGTCGAAGAGCCTAAACCAGAGCCCATCAAATACGCGGGCACGATCGTGACCACTGGCCAGACGATATGATCCTCTCGTTCTTGAATCGGCATTTTTTCAAGAAGATTCGGATCGATATTCATCATATAGATGCTAGGGTAGTCGAGCAGCTTCAAACCTTGTCCGAAAGCCTTGACTAAAAAGGTTTCATTGCCATCCATTTCCTCCAGCACTTCCTTTGGAAAGTAGACCATCGTATGATCGATTCCTCCATGCGTGCCAGTCACATAGCCAATTTCTCCTTTTTTTGGGCCGCTGAGCACTTTGACTTCATTACCTAGACAAGCGAAAGTCTCCAAGGCGTGGTTTTCTTTCGGACTTGGATTGGCTAAAGAGATGCCAGGTTCGATATGATCGCCAACGACATCCATGCAAGAATCGCCGATCGCATGCGAATAGACGATCCCGCCTGTTCCGATCGGGATCCTTCCTTTTCCATCGTGTCCAACTCGATACCCTCCGATACGGGGATGATCGACTGTGCCAGACACTGCGATCTTAACTAGTTTTTCTTGATTGGTTCTCATTTTTTTTCTCCTTGCTCAATTCATCGAAAGCGAATACGGCTACGGCGCTTGCGCTATCTAAAGCGTTGCGGAACTCCCGTCCATATTCAATATATAAATTTTGATCGCTCGCTTCTAAGATCGTCCTAGAAAGGCCGCGAAGCGCGCCACCGATCGCGATACAGTTCGTTTTTTCATAGCTAAACGAAGCCATCGAAAGGGCGTTGTTCCGATAGGCGCAATATAAAGGAATTTGATGCTCCTGCAAATAAGCGACGATTTCTTTTTCGCTAGCCATCGCGATCTCTAATCGCTCAAATGCGCCAGCGCTCGCTTTTAAGATCGTGCTATAGGCGTTAGTCCAATCGCGTTTTGGCAGGATAAGCAGATTGCAGCCCGCCGCATACAGCGTTCGGCAAATACTGCCTAGATTATAAGGGTCTTCGACTCCTTCTACATAAAAAAGCATGCCTTCTTTTTTTGAAAGTGTTGAAAGCGTTGGTAAACTTCTTGGCCTGGCTTTCAAAACGATGCCGCCATGGCTCTTTGAAGAGGCGAGCGCATCGAGATCCTTTCTTGTTTTATAGAGGACGGGAATCTTTTTTTGTTTGCTGATGGCGATGATGTAGGCGATATCTTTTGTTTTTTTTAGAGGATCGACATAGAGGGCGATCGGTTCGCTTTTGGCTTCTTCAATGATCGCTTTGCATGAGATCGTTCCTTGATAAATAGCTTCCATACTTTGCATTGTAGCTTGTTTTATTCTTTTTTTCTATCCCATTGTCCGTAATGTTCATTCTTCGAAAAAATATGCTACTATATTTTGGAAAGAAGTGGAGGTTAAAATGCATATAGAAGTCACCAAAGAGATGCGCCGAAAGATCATCGTGTACTCTTCATCTCTTGTGATCGCGATCCTCGTGTTTGTTTTGATCAGCCGCTTTGATGGTGTCCTTTCTATCATCGGCCGGCTTTTTCATATTTTATTTCCTTTTATCCTTGGGTTTGCGATCGCCTTTATATTAAATCAGCCCGTTATGACTTTTGAAGAAAAAGTGCTGGGAAAAACAAAGCTGCCAACGAGCGCGAAGCGGATCTTATCGGAGATCGTGATCTTCGTTTTAGCGATCGGCTTGTTCGTATTGGTCGTGAGCATGGTCGTTCCTTCTTTAGTCGATTCGCTCAAAACATTCATGGGCAATGTGCAAGAGTATTCGAGCACGCTCCAATCGTATTTAGAGCTTTTAGCGAAAAACTTACAGATCTCGACCGAGACGATCGAACAATGGTTCAGCGAGCTCGACTTGCTCCCAAGCATTTCCGTTTGGATCAAAAACTATATCCCGAAGATCGCCGATTTCTCGTTTGGTTTTGTGAAAGAACTCATGAATATCATCATCGCGATCGCGGCCGCTTTCTATATCTTACTCGATAAGGAATCGCTCGTCCGCGCTGTCAAGAAGATCAACTACTCGATCTTTTCCAAGGAGATCGCCAACTATTTGACCTTGTTTTCTCATGATGCCAAAACTGTATTCGAGCAATATATCGTCGGCAACTTGCTCGATTCCTTTATCGTTGGGATCGTCTGTTATTTTGTGATGCTTTTGCTGCGTTTCCCTTACGCGCCGATGATCGGCTTTATCGTAGGGGTGACCAATGTCATTCCGATCTTTGGCCCGTTTTTAGGAGCGATCCCGGTGATCGTGATCTTGCTGCTGATCAACCCGTGGCAATCGCTGATCTTCGCGATCTTCATTTTGGTACTGCAACAGATCGATGGCAATATCCTCAAGCCAGTGATCTTAGGGGATAAGCTTGGCATTTCCGGATTCTGGATCTTGTTTTCCGTGACGATCGGAGGCTCGCTTTTTGGCGTGATCGGTATGTTCTTAGGAGTTCCGATCTTCGCCTTGTTGTATGCGTCATTAAAAGACCTTTCCCAGATCATGCTGGAAAAGAAAAACATTGAAATCAACGATGAAACAGGGATCATCGAATAGAAGAAGCGAAAGCTTCTTTTTTGCTTTTTTGGCTTTGAGCCTCTAAAATTGGCACGAGGAGGGATATCTTGGAACTTATTCTAGAAGGGGTGCATCATGCCTTTGAAGACACATGGCTCATGCTCCCATTATTATATATTGCCTATTGCGTCATTGAATATTTCGAACGAAAGGACAATCAAGACGATTCTTTGTTTTTCGCTCTTCAAAAGTATGGTCCTTTGATCGGGGCTCTGATCGGTTTGATCCCACAATGCGGCTTTTCGATCTTGGCGGCGATGCTTTTTGTTCAAAACAACATTACGATCGGGACTTTATTGGCTGTCTTTATCGCGACCAGCGATGAAGCGATCCCAATCCTGCTTTCCGAGCCCCGCTTATTTGGAACGCTCGGTTTGTTGTTGGTATGCAAGTTCTTGATCGCGATCATTGCCGGGTACTTTGTGGATGGTTTGATTTTCAAGCATCAAAAGATCGCGCGCTTTGAAGATATGGAAGAAGAAGAGGATGAAGAATGGGATGAGGATGAACAGGCGGCATCAAGTTGTCCTTGCTGCTATCCGCAATATCCTCTTTGGCTCTCGGCGCTCATTCGAAGCGTGAAAATCTATCTCTTTATCTTTATCGTCACTTTCATCTTTACGATCTTGATCCATGTCGTCGGCGAGGCGACATTATCCAAGTTCTTATTGACCAACAATGTTTGGCAACCTGTTCTCGCTGCAATCTTTGGCTTCATTCCAAACTGTGCTGCGACTGTTGTATTATGTCAGCTTTTTGCGTTAGGTCAATTGAGTTTTGGCTCGCTTCTTTCGGGGTTGATCACGAATGCAGGTCTTGGTTTTCTAGTCTTGTTCCAATATGGGGAAAAGAAAAAGACGATCTTGACGATCGCCTTGATCTTATGGATCATCGCTGTTCTAAGCGGTATGATCGCTTCTCTATTTTTCTAAGAGCGCTCGCGCTCTTTTTTTAATCGAGAGGCGGCTGATAAAAGTTGCCGTAAAAGTTGGCTGTTTTATACGTATTGACGATAACTTTAGGTTCGGCTTGACGCACGACTTCGATCACATCACGCGCTTGATAGGAGTTGACGACAGTCTTACAGATGTAGAATTTTTTATTCGAATACGCTCCATACGCTTCGATCACGCTCATCCCATGCCGACACGAGAGCATGAAGGCGTCGATGACTTTTTGCGGATGCGAAGTCGTGAACTCGATCGTCATTTGTTCGTATCGTTGATAGAGCGATGAGATCGTCTTTGTCGATAAAAACTGAAAGATGATCGAATATCCGGCATGGATCCATCCGAACATAAATCCATAACAAACATACATCACGCAGTTGAAATAAAAGACATAATCCCAGATCCCTTTATGGATCTTGTTGGAAACATATTGCGCGATAAAGTCGGTTCCTCCCGTCGATCCCCCAGCCCGCAAGGCAAGCGAGATCGAAAAGCCCCATAAGACACCGCCAAATAAAATATTAAGGACCATATCATCAAAAAATGGTTTGAATTCTAGGCTTTGTAATAGGAGCGATACGAGCGTGAATTGTACAGAGCTCAAAAAAACAAAACGTTTCGAGATCCCTTTGACACACAAGAGCGCGGCAGGAATATTGAGCAACAAGATTCCAAGCGAAGTCGAGAAATCAATGTGAATGAGCTTGAGCGCCTTGTTCATAAACAACGCGATTCCAGTAAATCCGCCAGAAATCAGATCGCATGGCGTCATGAACACTTGCAGAATATAGACTTGCAAAAGCGCGCTGATGATCACCATTCCTAGCGAGATGATCAACTTGAATTTTTTATTCTTATTGAGTTTTTTGATCCATTCTATGACATTCTTCATATTTTTACCCTTGCCTCAATTCTTCCATGATCCGGCTTTCTTCTTCTTTCGCTCCCCAAATGATAAAGACTGTTTTCGATTTCTGAGAAAGCTCTTCTAAATAATCTGTGAATTCAGGAAATCGTTCCATCCCTTCTTTTCGATGCCGCACTTCGATCACGATCGGATCATACTCTTCTAAAAAAATCGTACGTGGATCGTGGATGCTTTTTTCATCGATCTTAAGAAGCACGCACAGCTCTTTCATCGGCTCCTTCGTGCTTTTAAGGTCGAGGATCTGTTTTTTCATCTTCTTGCTCGAAAAACTCGGCGAGCTTGCTTAAAAGCTTGTTCAAATCAAATTCATGGTCTATAAAGGCTTCGAAGTTTTCAAGCTGTTTTTTTAGGAGTTGTCTTTGTTCTTCGATGCGTTTGACAAGCTCAGGATGGAGCTGGAGTGTATTCATTCGATGATCAATCTGACTAGGAACTTTTTGAAGCAGACCCCGCTTTTCATAATTGGCGACCATTTGGGTCACAGCAGCGGGCGAGACGTGTAAATGGGTCGCGAGATCCTGCATCGTGATCGGACTTTTAGAGTGATACACCCAATCTAATATCGTCAAGTCCCGCGCTTTTAAATACGGATAGACGGAGAGCTCGTCTTTCCATATTTTTCTGACCCTGGCAAGAACCGTTAAAAGAAGATCGAGCGTAGAAGCTTCGCCGTTCTTATCCATGCATCTTCTCCATGATTTGAGCTAAGGCGTCTTGGGCGATCTGAAGCTGTTCTTGATATGTTTTTAATTTTTTGCTCTCGGCTTCGACTTTTTGAGCTGGCGCTTTGTTGACAAAATTTGGATTTGACAACATTTTTTCGCCTCGCATCACTTCTCCGTTCAGTTTTTTGATCTCTTTTTCCCATTTGGCTTTTTCTTCTTCAAGATCGATCAGCTCGTTCATCGCCACTTCAAGAAGGGCGTGAGAGATCGTACGCTGCAATACATCGTCGGTATGCAGATCGTCAGCAATGTTCGCGTGGGCCATTCCAGAAAGAAGCGTTTTTAAGTGCTCATCAAGTTTGGCGAGCTCTCCATCTTGGGTTTTCAATGTGATCCATAGCTCGGCGCTTGGCTTGAGATGGTATTCGTTCTTGATCTCCCGAACAGCCTGAATTGCCGAGATGAGTATTTCCATTTGTTCTTTTTCATCCAGAGAATAATCAAGTTCGATAAGTTCTGGCCAGTTTTCTTGGTTGATCGATTGTTTATGGCCTGGCAGCTGCAAATAGATCTCTTCTGCGATAAATGGCGTGAATGGAGATAAAAGGATCAAGATGTTTTTGTGAACATACGCTAATACGGCTTTTGTCGTCTCTGCTTCTTTCTTGTTTTCGCTTTTGAGAGCCGGCTTCGAAAGTTCGATATACCAGGAACAGAAATCATTCCAAATAAAGTCATAGAGCTCGTTTCCCGCGATCGAGAGCTCATAGCGATCCATATTGAGGCGGACGCTTTTGATCGTTTCATTGAGCTTTTCTAGTATCCACTTATCCGCCATCGACAAGTCTTCTTTCGAGAACGAAGTATTTTTTTCGCCCAACTGCATCAATACGTAGCGAGAAGCGTTCCAGATCTTGTTGATGAAGTTCCAAGAAGCGTCGATCTTCGTTTCGTCATAGCGCAGATCCAATCCAGGGGCGGAGTTGGTCGTCAAGAAGAAGCGCAAAGCGTCGGCGCCCTTTTGATCGATCACATCCATCGGATCGACTCCATTGCCTAGCGATTTTGACATTTTTCTTCCTTGATTGTCTCGGATCAATCCATGGATCAGTACATCCTTAAAAGGACGGTTTTTCATGATATAGCGAGTTTGGAACGCCATTCGCGCGACCCAGAAAAAGATGATGTCATAGCCTGTCACGAGAACATCGTTTGGAAAATACCGTTCTAGGTCGGCTGTTTTTTCTGGCCAGCCTAACGTAGAAAATGGCCAAAGTGCAGAAGAGAACCACGTATCGAGGACATCCTCATCTTGGATCCAATTCCCTTCTGTTGGGGCTTCTTTCCCGACGTAGATCTCCTTTGTGTCTTGGTTGGTCCATGCCGGGATACGGTGTCCCCACCACAATTGACGGGAGATGCACCAGTCTTCGATGTTCTCGAGCCATTGCTCAAACGTATGGTTGAAGCGGCTAGGAACGAAGCTGATCTTTTGCTCGCCATTTTGATTTTTGAGGACCTCTTCGGCAAGAGGTTTCATTTTAACGAACCATTGTTTGGAAAGATACGGTTCTACGATCACACCTGTGCGTTCCGAATGTCCAACTTGGTGTGGATGTTCTTCGATATGATCGACGACACCTGCTTTTTCGAAATCTTCCACAAGCGCTTTTCGGCACTCGAAGCGGTCCATGCCTTCGTATTTACCAGCCAGAGCGTTCATCGTTCCATCTGGATTCATACAGATCGGCATTTTCAAATTGTATTTTTTCGCGAGCTGAAAATCGTTAGGATCATGCGCTGGCGTACATTTCATCACGGCTGTCCCGAAATCCATGTCGATATAATCATCCGCCATGATCGGCAGCTCTTCTCCATTGGCCGGATTGATCGCATGTTTACCAACTAAATGGGTATAACGCGTATCATCGGGATGGACGAAGATCGCTTGGTCGGCGAACATCGTTTCTGGCCTGGTCGTAGCGATGATCAGCGTATCGCCTGTTTCTTGGACTTTGTATTTGAAATAGTACATATAGCCCATGATTTCTTTATGTTCGACTTCGATATTGGATAGAGCGGTCATCGCTTCTGGATCCCAGTTGATGATCCTCTCTCCTTGATAGATCAAGCCATCGTTATAGAGATCGACAAACACTTGTTTGACCGCTTCGCTCAAGCCTTCATCCATCGTGAATCTCTCGCGAGTGTAATCAAGAGACAAGCCGAGTTTGGCCCATTGTTTGCGGATCGTAGAAGCGTATTCTTCTTTCCACGCCCATGCTCGTTCCAAAAACTTTTCGCGGCCGATGTCGTAGCGGGAAATTCCCTCTTCTTTTAGGCGGGCGTCGACTTTGGCTTGGGTCGCTATGCCGGCATGATCCATCCCCGGAAGCCAGAGAACATCAAATCCTTGTAGCCGTTTGTAGCGAGATAAAATATCTTGGATCGTCGTATCCCACGCGTGTCCTAGATGGAGCTTTCCTGTAACATTGGGTGGCGGTATGACGATGCAGTATGGCTTTTTGCTCAAATCGCCTGCTGTAAAATAGCCTTTTTGGATCCAGTCTTGATAACGGTCTGCTTCGACTTTTTTGTGATCATATTTCGTTTCTAACATTTTCTTGTCCTTTCTATAAAAAAAAGCACATCCCTAAGGACGTGCTAGCCGTGGTACCACCTTAATTCGCATTCGAAAACAAATGCCTTTGATCCTTAACGCGGAACACGGATTCTCTTACTCAGCTCAGAGAACGGCTCATAAGCTACCTTCTTTCCGCCTTTTTGTTTTCTTGCACCAACCGAAAACTCTCTTAAAAAAAGGAACAGAAATACTCCTCTTACTCATTGCCGTTTCCACTAGTCTATCACACGAAATACCCAAATTCAACCTCATTTGTTTTGAGCAAATCGATCTTTTCCAAGCCTTTTTTCGCGTACAATAAGACTAGAAAAAAGAGGAGACCGATATGATAAATTATGTATTTGAGGGCACGAAAAGTCGTTCCGCCGCGTACAACGATGGTCAGCTCATCGGCTTGTGTCAATATCAAGTCGATGGGAATCATTGGATCATCACGCATACGGAAGTGCAAAGAGAATTTGGCGGACGCGGTATTGCCAAAGAGCTCGTGCTGATGGTCGCCGACAAAGCTAGACAGCTTGGTTGTACGATCATCCCGGCTTGCTCCTACGCGGCGAAAGTGCTTTCTTGAGAAAAGAGTTATTGTTGTGAAAATTGGGCGTTGTACAAGGTGTAGTAGGCGCCCTTTTTTGCGAGCAGTTCTTCGTGTCTTCCTGTTTCGATGATCGTTCCATGTTCCATCACTAAGATCAGATCCGCATTAACGATCGTCGAAAGTCGGTGCGCGATCACAAAACTCGTTCTTTTCTTCATCACCTCTTCCATAGCCGCTTGTAGGCGCACTTCAAGCCGGGTATCGACTGAACTTGTCGCCTCGTCCAAGATCAAGATCTGCGGATCTTTGAGCAGAGCCCTTGCGATCGTTAAAAGCTGCTTTTCGCCTTGAGAAATATTGGATCCAGACTCATTGATCATCGACTCATATCCGCCTTTTAGTGTATGGATATAATGATGCACATTGGCTTGTTTGCTGGCTTTCACGACATCGCTCATATCGGCTTTTGGATTTCCATATTTTAAATTCTCGAAAATGCTTCCTTCAAAAAGCCATGTATCTTGTAAAACAAGTCCGAACAGGTCACGGAGCTGATGATAGGAAAATTGTCGAATATCGATTCCGTTGATCTTGATCGATCCCTCTTTTACATCGTAAAAGCGAAGCAATAAATTGGTCAATGTCGTCTTCCCCGCTCCAGTAGGTCCTACGATCGCTACCCGCTCGCCTCGATGAACTTGAAATGAGATGTCAGACATCAAATCTTCTTCGCCATAACCAAAGCGGACGTGATCGAATTCGATCGTATCCACTTCATGGATCAAAACGAGCTCTTCTTTGTCCTCAAGTTCATCCATCGCTAAAAAAGTAAATAGACGGTTCATCGCGGAAAATGCGGATTGAACAGCCGAAGAGAGCTGGGATAGCTGCGCGATCGGATCGTTGATATTCCAAATATATCGAATAAAAGCTTGAAGCTCTCCTAATAAAATCGTTCCGCTCAACACTTGCAAGCAGCCATACCACGCAACGCAGCCGATCGTGATATAGGTGACTAGCGAAGTCGAAGGCGAAATGAGTCCGGAGGCGAATTGGGCCCGAAATCCAGTTTTACGCATTTCATCATTGGCGATATCGAAGCTTTTTTTTGCTTGCTCTTGTTGGTTGTATGCCATGATCTCATCAAATCCGCTGTAGAGCTCGTTGACACTTGAACTTAAAATCGAAAGCGACTGTTGCTGGGCGTCAAAGAGTGGCTGGGAACGCTTGATCAAGCCAAAAGAGATCAAAGCGATCAACGGAAGCGCCAAATAGACGATCAAAGTCATCGTCAAATTGATCCGAAACATCATAAACGACACGAAGAAAAAGGTACATACGGCTCCGATCACACGGGAGAGCGTTTGTTGGAGGGCGTTGGAGAGCGTTTCAACATCGTTGGTGATCCTGGAAAGAAGATCTCCCGTTTCTTGTTGATCGAAATATTGGACCGGCAAATGGTTGATCTTAGCTTGAACGCTTTGTCGAATATCCTCCATCGTCTTTTGAATCGAGTCCGTCAAGAAAAAAGCGGAAACGAATTGAGAGGTGATCTTCACAAAAAAGATGCAAAGCAAGATCCCTAGAATATGAACGATCTTATCCATCTGGATGTGCGAGTCGCGGTACATAATATCGTATTGAAGTTGGCTTGTGATCTGTCCTTCTACGCTGGGCATGATGGCGTAGATCACTTGCATGAGCACGACAAGAAAAAGTCCGATCCACAATTTAAGCTGATGTCGTTTTAAATACGGATAAAGATGTTCGAGGCATTCACGAAAGCGCAGTTTTTTGGACATACTTTTCCACCTCCTCTTCGCTGATTTGCGATAAGACGATCTCTTTATAGATCGGGCATGTCTTTAAAAGTTCTTCGTGCCTTCCAAATCCGACTTGTTTTCCTTCGTTGAGAACGAGGATATGATCAGCATCCAGGATCGTTCCTACGCGTTGGGCGACGATGATGAAGATCGAATCTTTTTGAAGGGGTTCGATCGCTTTTCGAAGCATAGCGTCTGTTTTAAAGTCCAGCGCGCTGAAAGAATCATCGTAAATATTGATGCTCGCTTGTTTCAGCAGAGCTCTTGCGATCGAGAGTCTTTGTTTTTGTCCCCCTGAAAGATTGGCTCCCTCTTCATCGATCTCTTCTTCGAATCCATCTCCTTTTTCTAGGATGAAAGATCTAGCTTGCGCTAAAGTGGCGGCTTCTTCGATTTCTTCACGACTTGCGTCGCTTCTTCCAAAAGAGATATTTTCACGGATCGTTCCTTTAAAAATATGTGGTTTTTGGAACATGAAGGCGATCTGTTTCCGTAGTGAATGCAGATCGTATTGCTCATAATTGATGCCATTGATCAAGATCTCGCCTTTGGTTGGTTCATAAAAGCGGGGGATCAATTTGACGAGCGTGCTTTTCCCAGAACCTGTCGAGCCGATCACGGCGAGTTTTTCACCTTTTTTGATCGTGAACGACAGATCATCGAGCACCTTCTCTTCGCCGCCTGCGTAGTGAAAGGATACGTGTGAGAAAGTGAGTTCGTTGACATCCTTTACGTATTTTTCTCCTTGGTCCTGGATGCTTGTTTTCGTATCGAGCACTTCTTGGATCCGTTTAGCGGATACGTTGGCTCGAGGATACATCATAAACACCATGCAGAAAACTAGGACCGACATCATGGCGTGGAATAAATACTCGGTTAAAGCGATCAGCTGTCCAATTTGTAGCGTGTGGTTGGAGATCATGATCGAGGCAAAATAGTAGATCAAGACCGATGCGAGATTCATCAAAAAGAAGAAAACGGGCTCGGAGCAAGACATCCATTTGAATAAGCGCGTGCTCAAAGAAGTGTACCAGGCGTTTTCTTTTTGAAAGCGGGCTTCTTCTTCCTTTTCTTTGTTGAATGCGCGGATCACACGTATCCCGGACATATTTTCGCGCAGGATGCGGTTGATCGAATCAAGCGCTTTTTGTTGTTTTTCAGAAATTGGAGCGGTCACTTTCGCAAAATAGATTACGCCAAAGATGATGATCGGGATCGTAACAAAAATGATCGAGGAGAGCGGCAGCGAAGTCTTGATGATCAAGATCGCGCAAACGATCATCATGACTGGCGCTATCATCGCGCTTCTTAAAATGGTGTTCAAGAAGAGCATGATCTGGTAGGCGTCATTGTTGGTGCGGGTGATCATGCTGGCGATACCAAATTTTTCCATTTCGCTATGGGAAAATCCCATCGAATGATCAAAGATCTTTTTTCTTAAATCGTAGGTGACATTGGTGGAGATCCGTGTGGAGGTGAAAGCTAAGATCGAGGTGCCAAGCACGCCTAAAAAAGCGATGATCAAAATGATCATAAAATCGGAGCGCAGAGTCGCTGGATCTTTTTGATTGACTCCTCTGTCGATCATTTGAGCGATCAATGTCGGAATGCCTAGTTCAGCCAAAGCGAATCCAAACACAGAGATAAAATTGATCAGGAGCAGTTTTTTATATTGGATCGTCGTTTTCCAGATGAGTTTCATCAATTCTTCCTTTCCACGAAAAAAGAGGGGCGATCCCTCTTTTAATCTTTTTTGTGATTAGTCTTTGTCTACCGCGCTCTTGACGTAGTCAAGCACTTCAGCGGCAGAATCTAAATTCAAGCAATGCTCCGCAAGCTTTTGCATTTCTTCATAGCTGAGCGAAGTCACGACTTTGCGCGCCTTTAAGATCTGCGTAGCCGACATTGAGAATTCGTCGAGTCCTAAGCCAAGAAGGATAGGAACCGCATATGGCTCGCCTGCCATTGCGCCACACATGCCGACCCATTTGCCATTTTTATGAGCGCCTTTGATCGTCATATTGATCAAACGTAAGATCGAAGGATTGTATGGCTGATAGAGATACGCCACGTTTTCAGACATACGGTCTGCCGCCATCGAATACTGAATCAAATCGTTTGTTCCGATCGAGAAGAAGTCCGCGTATTTCGAGAATTCGTCCGCCAAAACGGCTGCGGCTGGGATCTCAACCATCATACCGACTTGAATATCGTCGGAAACAGCAACGCCTTCCGCGATCAAGTCTTCCTTGCATTGTTCAAAGATCGCTTTCGCTTGTCTGAATTCATCGATCGTCGCGATCATCGGGAACATGATGCAAAGTTTTCCATAAACGCTAGCGCGGCATAACGCGCGGAGCTGTGTTTTGAAGATATCTTGTTCTTTCAAGCAAAGACGGATCGCGCGATACCCTAAGAATGGGTTCATTTCTTCTGGGAACGTATAGTAAGAAAGCTTTTTGTCACCGCCGATATCCAAAGTACGAACAACGACTTTCTTTCCTTTCATTCCTTCCAACACTTGTTTGTAGGCTTCGAATTGCTCTTCTTCCGTTGGGAAGTGGTCGTTATCCATATATAAGAACTCTGTTCTGAATAGACCAACGCCTTCTCCGCCATTGTTCAATACACCTTCCACATCTTTAAAGCCACCGATATTGCCGGCAAGCTCAACTTCGTGTCCATCCGTTGTGATCGATTTCGCGTTCACCAAGATCTTCAAGGCTTCTTTTTCTTCTTTATACGCTTTTGCTTTCGCTTCTAATCTTTCGATCGTTTCTTGATCCGGATTGACGAACACTTCGCCATCCAAAGCATCAAGCCCGATCATGTCACCTGTAGAAACAGCTTCCATGATTCCGCTGCATCCTACCACAGCGGGGATCTCGAGCGAGTTGGCCATGATCGCGGAGTGCGATGTTTTTCCACCGATCGCAGTCGCGAAGCCACGGACCCATTCGTTAAGCTGAGCCGTGTCGCTTGGTGTCAAATCATGCGCGACAATGATCGTTGGTTCATCGATCGCTGTAAGATCAGGAATTTGAAGACCGAGCAAATTGCATTTCAAACGGAATGTCACGTCTTTGATATCCGCTGCTCTTTCGCGGAAATAATCATTGTCCATCGCCTCGAACATTTCTATCATTTGATTCGCTACGGTTTCCGCCGCGAATTCCGCGTTGACTTCGTCGTTCGTGATCATATTTTTAATTTGACTTGCGAATTCAGGATCTCCCGCCATCATTAAATGGGCGTCGAAGACAGCCAATTCTTCGTCGCTCAAACGTTTTGCAGCTCTTTCCTTAACGCCTTCGATGTCTTTGACAGTTTTTGCTAAAGCATCCTCGAATTTTTTGATTTCTTCTTCAGGATTCCCTGATTTTTTTTCGATGACAACTACAGGTGTTTCTAGTTTATACGCTTTTGCTACCGCTACGCCTGCACTTGCCGCAATCCCTTTTAGCATGTTTTTCCTCCTATAAATCAAGCGCTTTCATACGCTTACATTTAATTCAATTTTAGCACTGAATACAGGAATAGACAATGAAAAACAAGCATTCGATTCCAAAGCGAAAGCATGCGCTTTCATTTTTTCTATTTTAATCATCTTTGGAGTATAATATAAAAAAAGGGGGTATTGATCATGGAAATGTTAGATCCGCTCACGCTCTATATCCTAAAAACTAAGAAGGCGGAATATGGGCTTTATTTATATGAATTTGGACGCAGAGCAGAATTGTACAAACGAAAAAAGCGTTCGTTTTCAAAAATACGAACGATCGATATGAAAAAGAATTCCCTTCCCGTCTGCTCGCTTTGGATAGCGCTGCTCGAAGAACACTTAAATATGCCGATCCTATCTCTTGATGAAGCGAATCAAAATGAAAAAGACCAATTTCAAAACTATATCGATGGAAGAGCGATCCGCCTCAAGCAAAATATCACATTTCTTGCTTGGATCTTATATCTGCTTGGCTTAGGTCTTGGCTTTTTGTTGTTGCGTTATATTCCTTGGGCTTTCACGCACAATTATTGGGTTTCCGCTTTCATGGGTGGACTGATCTTCTTGTTTTTTCCAATCGTATTGTGCTTTAATGGCTTTTTCTTGAGGAAAGCCCACCAGAAGCTGAAGAACTATTCAAGCCAGTCGATCTTATTCATGGCAAAAGGCGCAAAACAGCAATTCTTCTATACACTAGCAGAAGAATTGTTCGACATTGATCTAAACGACGATTTGTTTGATAAATAATTATGGAATCGATAAGTTCTCAAGGCAGACTCACGAAAAAAAAAACAAAGTGTGACTGTCTTGAGAGCTTTTTTCATGAAAAAAAAGCAGAAATACAATGCAGACTTGAAATCTTTTTTGAATTGAATCGTGGGGACGTTTTATATTTCGCGATATTTCAGATCCTTCATCAATTCGGCAAAACAACTAAATGTTTTTTTATTTGGGGATTCGGTATCTCGTTTTGATTACATACATCATATAACAAATTAGATTTCTTCATTTTCTTTACTCCTTAGTCAAAGCAAAAAAAAGCTCCAAGTCCTATTTGACTTAGAGCTTAACTAAACAACGATATTATGCTTTCGCTTTCTCCGGTTGTTTTGAATACATCGGGATCGCTTTTGTGAGCGCCGCACTTACGACGCTTGCCAAGACAAGCTCCATCACGCCATTTGTGATCACCGTATATCCAAGCATCATGATCAAGGCGTTTTGAGCCACACCTAACGCGCTGGAATACTCGGAGCCAAAGAAGATCACGATCAAAGAGAGCACCATGATCGTATGCAGCAACGTCGCGATTCCTGCGGAAAGGCCAGCTGCCAATGAACAATTCATTTTCTTTTGGAAGAATTGGAACAAGAGTCCTGCGAAGACACCTAGAAGTACGCGAGGTACGATCGCGATGATCAAAGAAGTCCAGCTTCCCGAGATCCCGCCAATCGTGACGAATGGCGAAAAAACAAAACTCGTGATCGTTGGCTGCATCGTCGCGTTCCATACAGAAGACAATCCAAACAAAAGGCCGAGCAACGCTCCATATTTCGTTCCAAGAAAGATCGCCGCTAAGATCACAGGAATATGCAATAAGGTGGCGCTGAGCGGACCAATCCGCAAATAGCCTAACGGCGTCATGAGCATCATAAGCTCAATGGCGATAAACAATGCGAACAATGTAAGCATTTTAACAGAATTAGATTTTTTCATGTTTCCTCCTACTCTCGCTCCCATGGATGCGATGTATAAAAAAAATCGAGTACAGCCGAATCACGAATTCGTGTCATTTTTGATCACGATTCTTCAGCCTACCCGAATAGTATAGGAATGTTCCTTTAAAAAATCAATCCTTTGGTGCTTGAGAACGAAAGAATTGAACAAAATATCGACCAAATTTTTTATATTTCGCTTCCCCGACTCCATTGACCTTCAGCATTTGTTCTTTATTAAGCGGTTTTTTGATAGCTAATTCTTTGAGTGTTCGATCTGGAAAGATCATATAGGGCGGGATCCTGAATTTTTTGGATAAGCGCATCCGCAACGCTTTCAACTGAAGAAATAGCGCATCTTCTTTCTCTTGCAAAACTTCTTCTTCTTTGAAGATCGGCATATACAAGGCGTCAGGTTCCTTTAAAAAATGATAGCCCGCTTTTGAAAGCTTTAAAACAGGATAAGGCGCCTCCACGATTTCGATCAACCCTTCTTCCTGCAAAAAATAGAAAAGCGAGCGAATAAAATCTTGTGTCTTTTCTTTCAGTGCGCCATAAGAAGGAAGCCGATCGAACTGATAACGGACGATCTTTTCTGCCTTCGAGCCTTTGAGCAGCTGCATGATCAATTGAGACCCATATCTCTCTTTCGTCTCTAAGATCGCCTTTAAAAAAGAAGACGTCTCTTCTTTAACGTCGAGCATTTCATGCTCTCGCGTACAATTCGAGCAATGATCACACGAAGTAAGCGTCTGCTGTCCAAAATAATGCAGGATATACGCTCTTAAACATGTCGAAGTCAAGGCGTAGCCTTTCATTTTCGCGAATCGAGCTTTTTCTTGTTCTTGTCGAGTTTGAATTTCCTGATCATCAAGAGATTCCGCATACTCTTGATGATCGATCAAAAACAAGATCGTCCGCTCATCTTTTGGGCTATAAAACAAAATACATTCGCTCTCTTCTCCATCTCGTCCTGCTCTTCCCGCCTCCTGATAGTAGTTTTCAAGAGAGGCAGGAATCGAATAATGGATCACTGTACGAACATTTGATTTATCGATCCCCATGCCAAAGGCGTTGGTCGCTACGATCCAAGGGATCTCATCATACAAAAATGCTTCTTGATTTCCGCTTCTTTCCTCGCTGCTCAAGCCAGCATGATAGCGAGTCGCTTTGATCCCTTTCGCATTCAAAGCCTGACAGATCGTCTCGACATCTTTTCGAGTCGTGCAATAGATGATCCCAGAAGAATCTTTCTTCGCTTCTACGATCTCAAACAAGCGCTGTTCTTTATTCTTTGGTCGTTCGATAGAAAAAAACAAATTCTTCCGATCATACCCTGTCTTGATCGTTTGAACATTCTTCAAACCTAATAGCTCGATCATATCGGATTCCACTTTATGCGTGGCCGTCGCGGTAAACGCGCCGATCCTAGGCCGTTTAGGAAACGATTCGATAAAGGATTTGATCAATAAATAGGAAGGTCGAAAGTTTTGTCCCCATTGAGAAACGCAATGCGCCTCGTCGATTGCGATCAAGCTCACTTCAATTTTAGAAAGCATCTTCAAAAACAAAGGATGATCCAATCGTTCTGGAGCGACATAAATGATCTTGTATTCTCCTTGCCCTGCCAGCTGGATCGCTTTTTTATATTGCGGAAAAGTCAGAGTCCCATTTAAATAGGCCGCCCGGATCCCGGAAGCGTTCAACGCCTGCACTTGATCTTTCATCAAAGAAATCAAAGGAGAAATAACGATCGTGACGCCAGTAAGAAGAAGCGAAGGAACTTGATAACAAATCGATTTTCCCGCGCCCGTTGGCATGATGGCCAATACGTCTTTTTTTTGCAGCAAGGCGTCGATCGCTTCTTCTTGCCCTTCCCGAAAGAAAGGATAGCCAAAATACGACTTCAAGATCTCGTATTTCATTTTATAAGCCTTCGAATTGGAGACGATCGTATTTGGCATAGATCCCGTTTTTGGCGAGCAGCTCTTCATGGGTGCCGCTTTCCTGGATCCCTTCGTCATCGATCACGACGATCGTATCCGCGTTTTTGATCGTTGATAAGCGATGCGCGATCGTGATACATGTTCTTCCTTTTGAAAGTTCGTCAAGCGCCTTCTGGATCACTCGCTCGCTCTCGTTGTCTAGGGCGCTTGTCGCCTCGTCTAAGATCAGGATCTTAGGATCTTTCAAAAAGATCCGCGCGATCGAGATCCTTTGTTTTTGTCCGCCCGAAAGTCGAACTCCTTTTTCTTGAACGGGTGTTTCATAGCCTAAAGGCAAAGAGCAAATAAATTCATGGATGTTCGCGTTTTTTGCGGCCTGTACGATCTCTTCCATGCTCGCGCCTTCTTTTCCATACGCGATATTTTCTTTGATCGTTCCATTGAACAAATAAACATCTTGCTGAACGACACCAATTTGTTTTCTGAGCGATTCCAGCGTGTAGGCTTTCACGTTGACTCCATCGATCTCCACTTCTCCGTGAGTCACATCATAAAAGCGCGGGATCAAAGAACAAAGCGTCGTCTTTCCTCCTCCGCTCGGGCCGACTAAGGCAAGCTTTGTCCCTGATGGAATATCGATATTGACATGATCTAATACGCATTTATCTTCTTCATAGGCGAAAGAAACATCTTTGAATGTGATATGTCCATTTGTGTTCTCGAGTGTTTTCGCGTTCGGCTCATTTTTGACATCAGGATCTTCATCCATGACTTCTTCAAATCGCTTAAATCCGGAAAATCCTTTTTGGAACATTTCTGTAAATTCAACGAGGACTTCTAAAGGAGCGACAAAGACATTGACATATAATGCGAATGTAGCTAGATCAAACGGAGAAAGCTTTCCTTTAGCGATCAAAAAGCCGCCAATCACGACGATCGTCACATACAATAAGCCTTGAAACAAATTCGTTCCCCCGTAATAGAAGCCCATCATTTCATAGTTGTCCTGTTTGCTTTTGAGATAACGAGCGTTGGAATGGGCGAATTTGTCTTTTTCGAGTGGCTCGTTCGCAAACGATTTCACGACTCGGGCTCCTTCTAAAGAATCTTGTAAGCTCGCGTTGATCTCGCCGATCTTTTTGCGATTGTCCATAAAGATACGTTTCATCTTCGTGTTTTGCGAATAGGAAAACAGAAGCATCAACACGGTGACAAGCAAGAGCGCGATGCTCAAGATCCCATTTAAATAAAACATGATCGCGAAGCTGCCAATGATCTTGATCAAGGAGATAAATAGATTTTCCGGTCCATGGTGCGCGAATTCGCAAATATCGAATAAGTCGTTCGTGACCCTCGACATCATGATCCCGGTATTGTGTTTATCGTAATAGGTAAAGGATAAACGCTGGAATTGATCAAAGAGATCTTCCCGCATATCGCTTTCCATATAGGCACCCATGATATGCCCTTGCGCGGAGACATAATAGCGGCAAAGACTACGTATGGCATAGATCACGAGCAAACCAAGCGCGATCCACGGAAGAGCGGTTTGAATGATCTTGGCACCCTGTAAAAAGAAATCATTGGATAGATAATCTAAAATCAGAGGAAACAAAATATCGATGACAGAGATCATCAAAGCGCAAAACAAGTCAAGATAAAAAATCTTGCGATAAGGTTTATAATACGATAAAAAATGTTGAAAAGTTCTCATGATCCACCTCGATATTCCATTATAACGTAAAAAACGAGAAATCCGTTTTGGATTTCTCGTTAATTTGATTTATTTTTGCTGCGCTTGTTCGATGATCCGTTTCGCGATGGAATCAGGAACTGGATCGTAACGGTCCATTTCGATCGTATACGTTCCTAAACCTTGTGTCATGCTTCTTAGTTCGACAGAATAACGAGCCATTTCTCCCATCGGAACTTGCGCTTCGATGATCTGATCGTTTTCATCCGGTGTCATTCCCATGATCGCGCCTCTACGCTTATTGAGATCGCCAATGATCGTTCCCGTATATTCATCAGGTACTCGGATCGTAACATTCATGATCGGTTCAAGCAAGATCGGATGGCACTTGCTCATCGCATCTTTAAAAGCTAAGCGGGCGGCTAGCTTGAAAGCCATTTCGGAAGAGTCTACATCGTGGTATTTACCATCGAGCAAGGTGGTCTTGACATTCACCATTTTATAGTTGGCCAAAGTTCCCTCAATCGTGCTTTCTCTTAATCCGGTCTCGACAGCTGGGAAGTATTGTTTAGGAACCGCTCCTCCAAATACTTTTTCGTGGAATTCCATTTCTTCCACATCCGGATTTGGCGCGAATTCTACAAAGACATGACCGAATTGACCGTGTCCGCCGGATTGTTTTTTATGACGTCCTTCTCCAACGGCTGTTTTCGTGATCGTTTCTCGATATGTGATCTTAGGATCGGCCAGCGTGACATCCGCTTTGAATTTATTTTTTAGCTTATTGACGATCACATCAAGATGCTGATCCCCGATGCCATACATGATCGTTTCTTTGGTTTCCTTATTATTGACGACCTTGAAAGTTGGATCCTCTTCCTGTAAACGATTGAGCCCGTTGCTCAATTTATCTTCGTCGTTCTTTGTTTTCGGGAATACGGCTTGGCCATAGAGCGGTTCAGTAAAGACGATCGGATCAGCTGAAAGCAGCTTTCCTTTTTCGCAAAGCGTATCGTTCGTCGACGTGTTCTGCAGTTTTGTCAAAGCACCAATATCGCCTGTAAACAACTTTCCTACGGCCGTTTGATGCTTGCCTTTAATAATAAAGATTTGCGAGATCTTTTCCGGTTTGCCATTGTTTCCATTGACCACGTTCGAATCCGAGGCGAGTGTTCCGCTCAACACTTTGATATAGGAGATCCGTCCAACAAAAGGGTCAACGATCGTTTTGAACACTTGGGCGGTCAAAACTTCTTGTTCTGTAGTTAGAAGCTCGACTTTGACTCCATTTGGCGTCGTCGCAGTATAGACTCCTTTTTCCGAGTATGTCGGGAAATAAGAGACGATCAGATCCATTAAGCGGCCAATCCCGCGTGATTCGATCGCTGAACCAGAAAAGACAGGAATGATTTCGCCGTTGCGGACCCCGATCCGAACTCCTTTTGTCAATTCGGCATCTGTGAATTCTTCACCTGAGAAGAATTTTTCCATCAACTCGTCATCGCCCATCGCGACCGCTTCGGCGATCTGGTCTTTATACATTGAAACTTCATCCATCATTTCTTCTGGAATTGGCTGCGCGATCGAATCCGATGCTTTTGGTCCGTGATGATACCAAGCTTTATTGCGGAGGATATTGACGGTGCCGACATATTCGCCGTTTTCAATGATCGGAACTTCGAAAGGGATGACGCTTTTTCCAAATGTTTCGTGAAGCTGCGTATACGCTTTTTCAAAGGATGTATGTTCTTCATCGAGCTTGTTGATGAAGAAGATCGTCGGCTTTTTTTGACTTTGCGCTTCTTTGAATGCCATTTTTGTTCCAGCCTGCAGCGGATCTTTGGCGTCGACAACGATCAATACATTGTCGCCTACCGAATTCCCGGCTTCTTTTTCCCCGATAAAATCAAGATAGCCTGGCGTGTCGATAAAGTTGATCTTACAATCGTCCCATTCGATCGGAACGATCGATGTATAGACAGAAAGTCCTCGACGGATCTCTTCGGCGTCGAAATCGATCAAAGAGCTTCCTTCGCTCGTCCTTCCAAAACGGTCTGTCGCATCCGTGTAATACAGCATCGCTTCTAGAACCGAAGTTTTTCCTGTTCCGCTATGTCCTACGACGCTGACGTTTCTTACTTCAGAACTCAAATAGTCTTTCATGCTTCTTTCCTCCTTATTTCAAGAGCGGCTCTAATTGAGCTCTGCAATGTTCTCTTACATAATTTAAAGCCACATTTCCTTGCTTGTCTTCCATATCTTTATCGGCTCCAAAGGCTAAAAGCTTTTCGATCAAAGAAGGATAGCCACCATATGCGGCACGCATCAATGCGGTGCAGCCATTGTTGTCGAATAAATTCACATCCGCGTTTCTTTCCAAAAGAAGAGCGATCGTATCGCGTTTGAAGGCGATGCACGCTTCCATCAACGCCGAGCGCCCCGCTTCATCCTGTTCATTGATATTCGCTCCAGCATCCAATAATGTTTGAACACAACGATCTTGCCCTAATAAAGCAGCACGCATCAGCGCGGTTCTTCCATTGTCGTCTTTTGCGTTGACATCGGCTCCTGCGTCGATCAGCGCTTTACAGATCGTCTTGTTTCCTTTTTTTGCGGCAGCCATCAGCGCGGTCTTTCCTTTATTATCTGTTAGATTTACATCGGCTCCATTGTCGATCAAGACTTGGACTACATCTTTACGGTCACGTTTCGCTGCTCGCATCAAAGCAGAACGTCCATCTCCATTTTGATAATTCACATCGGCTCCTGTTTTTATTTGGGCGCACACCATAGGGAAATCGCCATTGGCGCATGCGTCCCAAAATACTTTGTTGAAATTTTGATCCATTGTTTTTATTTCCTCCCGTTTTTATGATTAGAAACAGAAAAACTGGAACGATCCAGTGACATTCCAGTTATTTCCTCATAAAAAGAGGTCGATATCCATGATCAAGTACAGTTTTTCCAGCATTGTATTTAGTCATTTCGACCACCTCTTTTCTTCTTGAACCTATTGTAATCGCTTTCAGTGAAGAAGCCAAATCAATACCCAACTATGCCAAATTCTATACCAAATCGGTCAAAACAAAAAAACCGGAATCGTTCCGGTTTAGTTGACTGCTTTTGATTTCCGATCTTTTTCTTTTGGAAACTGCAATGGTTCTTTCGCTTTTCGAGTGCTGTTTTGAAGGATTCCAAATGTCACTTGTCCTTTTGGAACATCGACATCTGTGCAGATCACATCGATCGTATCGCCGATCTGGAATTTCTTGCCGTTTGTTTCTCCAACAAGGGACATCGTTCCTTCATCGTACTTATAGTAGTCGTCCATGAGTGTATGTAGTGGCACGAGTCCTTCGATCGTGTTGTCGAGTTCGACAAAGAAGCCAAAATTCATGACGCTGATGATCGTGCCCTTAAATTGTTCGCCGACACGCTTTTCCATGTATTGCGCCATTTTATAGTCATTGACAAATCGTTCCGCATTGATCGCGTCCCGTTCTTTTTCTGAGATATGGACCGCTTGTTTTTGGGTCTTCAACCGATCTTTTTCAAGAACTTTTTTGCTTTGTTCGTGATCGAATGCATAGCGGCGAAGCATCCGATGCACGATCAGATCGGAATATCTTCGAATTGGCGAAGTGAAGTGACAATACTCGTCGAGCGATAAGCCAAAGTGACCGATATTTTTTGCGTCGTAGCGCGCTTTCGCCATCGAACGAAGCGCAACAAGCGATAAGACATCACGAACGCTTTGGTCATCGATCGTGCTTAAGAAATGCTCGATCTCTTTGGCGTTGACATGGCTTAGATCGGCTTCAAATGGAACATGAAAGATCTTGGCCATTTGAGAGAGTGATTCCACTTTTTCCGGATCTGGATTTTCGTGGACCCGATATACGCCTGGATACTTTTGGGAATTCAGGAAGTTGGCAACACAAACGTTGGCTAGGATCATCGCTTCTTCGATCATTTGTTCCGCAAAGCCTCGTTCTTTCACAAAAATATCGACTGGTTTTCCTTTTTTATTCAAGACGATCTTTGGCTCTTTGGTCGCAAAATTGATCGCGCCGCGTTTGTCGGTCTGCGCTTTTAGCTTTTTAGCTAGTTCTTCAAAAAGCTGAAGCATTGGTACGGCTTCGCCATATTCTTTGATCGTTTCTTCGTCGCCATCTAAAACGGCGTTGACTTTGGCATATGTGCATCGTTTGTCGGAGTGAATGATCGATGGTGTGATCGTATAATCTGTGACCACACCTTCTTTGTTGATGTCCATCGCGCAAGTGAGCGTTAAGCGATCGACATCTGGATTCAATGAGCAGATCCCATTCGACAATTCGAAAGGAAGCATCGGTACGCATCGATCCACGACATACACGCTCGTTCCTCTTTTATACGCTTCTTGATCAAGGGGTGCGTTTTCTTTCACGTAATTTGATACATCCGCGATATGGACGTATAGACGATATCCATCTTTTGTGCGCTCGATCGAGATCGCGTCGTCAAAGTCTTTCGAATCGTCTCCATCGATCGTGACCGTATACAGATCCCGATAATCTGTCCTTCCTTCTAAATCGGATTTTTGTACCGTGGATGGCACGTTTTCTACTTCTTGAATGACTTCGTCAGGGAATTCTTGACGAATGTTGTTTTCATAAAGAATGGCAGTGACATCGACGCCCGCTTGGTTGGCTGGACCGATCAAACGAACGATCTTAACTTCAAGAGGTCGTCCGTATTTTACGATCTGCACGACCGCTTTGACATTATTGGAAAGCGAAAACTCTTTTTGGTTGACTACTTTAAATGTCGTATGCAAGTCGACATCGGAACGGAAACGCCATCCCTCTTTATCTTTGAAGAATGTTCCAGTGATATTTTCGATACCGCGTTTAAAGACATGGACGATCTCGTTTCCTTTTTTCGATTTCTTGACCAATACTTCATCTTTATCGAAGGCGTCGTTCGCATTTTTCTTTTCTACATAGATCTTTCCGTCTGGATTGATGATCGCGAGTTCAAATTTAGAAACGTCTTTGACTCGGCCGATAAAATAGTTTTCGGAGTCGATGTAATAATACTGGTGATGATCTGTATATATTTCTTTCAGCTCGATCAATTCATTGAGTTCGTTCATCATATTTCGAATATCTTCGCTTGAAGTGAGCTTGAGTTTTTCTTGGATCTCCTTCAATGTGATCGGACTGTCTTTTTTCAATAGTTCTATGAGTTCTTGATGCATAATTTACCTCCTGATACAGAAAAAAAGGCCTTTCGGCCTTTTTGAATTAAACGATTTGTAGCGCGATGACCAAAGCGAAAAATAAGATTCCGCATACTAAAGTCATGCGACTGATCACTTTTTCTGGTCCACGCTCTTTCGTTACCGCGAATAAGTTCAGATCGCCGCTTCCCGTGAAAGCGGCTGAAAGACCATCGGATTTACCGCCTTGCAGCAACGTAAGGATAATAATAATTCCAGATAAGACCATTAATACTATATTTAGGGTTTGTTCCATTTTCATTCACTCTTTCTAATAACTTTCTTATTATAGCAACTTCATGCTTATTTTTCGAGCCATTCGAATCGAAATTCCGAAAGATCCGATATCACATGATCGGGCTCGATGCCTAAAGAAGCGATGTCTTCCCTTGTATGAACACCACTTTCGACAAACACGGTTTCTACACCGTTATTATAGCCTAAAGATATATCGGTTTCCAAATTGTCGCCCACAAGAATCACGTCCTCTTTTGTAAGGCCATTGGCTTCTAAGCATAATTCAAGGATAGGGGCATGTGGTTTGGCGATCTTCGGACTTTCTTGCTTGGAAGCGTACTCGAACATCGCGACGATCGAGCCATTTCCAATCTCAAAACCATCCGGTTTGGCCAAGATCCGATCTTGGTTGGTGCCAATCAGCTTCGCGCCATGGAGCAAATGCGCCAACCCTTTTGAATAATCATGATAATTCATTTCTTTGTTCAAACCGACAAACACAAAATCCGGGATTTTGTCTGTGATCGTGAACCCAGACTCTTCCAATGCTTCTTTCATTCCATTGGCTCCGATGTAGTAGGCTTTTCGTTGTTTAAAATGTTTCGCCGCGTATTGAGCGCTGGCCATGGCAGAGTTATAAAATTGCTGGGGCTTGATATGCTCATAGCCCATCTTTTCCATATGGAGCGCGTTTTCTTGACGGGTCCGCATGGAATTGTTCGTTAAAAATAGATAAGGGACGCCTTTTTCAACACATTGGTCGATCAAGGCTTTCGCACTTTCAATGATCTGCGTGCCGCGATACATCGTGCCATCTAGATCTAAAAGCAGCGTTTTCATCATTCTTCTACTTTCTTAAGATCAGCATACGGGATGTCGGTTGGAGTTTCGCGGTTCGCGAACAGGACCATGACAGTTGCCTCTTGTTTTTCATCGTTCATCGCGGTGACTTCTCCTTCGGAATCTTCAAATCCGCCGCGTAAGATCTTCACGATATCCCCGACTTTGAAATTCACTTCGTGTTTTTGTTCACTCTTGCCTAAGCGGCGAAATACAGATTCGATTTCTTCTTGCGAAATTGGGAATGGTTTGGCGCCTTTTCCGCTCGATCCGATAAATCCAGTCACACCTGGCGTATTCCGAACGACATACCATGCCTCGTCTGTCATCTTCATTTGTACGAGCACATACCCGGAAAACAAGTTATGTGTCTTTTCGATTTTTTTATCGTTTTTATATTCTGTGACCGTTTCTTCCGCCACGACGACATCGAACAAGGAATCTTCCAATCCCATCGTTTGAATACGGCGTTCGAGGTTTTCTTTTACTCGGTTTTCTTGTCCTGCGTAAGTATTCACTACGTACCAAAGCTTTTCTGCATCTTGACTCATCGTACTAATCTCCTTCTATCACTATACTCTGATTCTTCTTCGATTTTATCATATATGGACTTCAAAAAAAAAGGAACCGGCTTATTGGTTCCTCGTTTTGGCTAAAGTCCTACGATCCAGCTGATGAATTTCGAGCAGATCACTTCGCAAAGGAAGAAATACAATCCGAACAGGACCGTAAATGAAATCACAAGTCCGCTTGTCTTCATCAATTCCGGAAAGGTCGGCCATTGCACTTGTTTCAATTCCGCAAAGACGCCTTTAGGGGAGAACACCCAATCTTTTTTTGTTTTACTCATTTTCAAATTCCTCTATTTAGTTTCTTTATGCAGTGTATGTTTACCGCATTTTGGACAAAATTTACGCATTTCCAAACGCTGTCCATTGACTTTCTTATTTTTTGTCGTGGAATAATTTCGCGAGAAGCATTCTGAACAAACTAATGTGACTTTATCTGCCATTTCAATCACGCTCCTTCATTCAAATAATATACTATTCCCTATTCGCGTTTGTCAATTGTTAAGATACCAATTTTTGAAGTGATTCGAGCTCGAATGTGAGTCTAGTTCTTCCTGATTAAATCATAAATAAAAAATAGCGTATATAGAATATAACTAGATAGGAAAGGTATCGATAGCTGTTTTTTGAAATTGTTTATTCTCTTGCGATATTGATCAAACAAGAAAAGACGATCAAAAACAAACTAAATTGATAATAGTTCGTTTGTTGGCTTCTATCAAACTTCAATAGAAGAGATAATTTGCAGGCTATTGGAAAGGTGCTTCTATCATTGAGTAGAATAGTCAATTCGTACAGGAGTTTGAGATATTTTCTTGAATTCCCTGATCTTTAACCTGTTATTAAAACGAAGGCATGAATCTTCACTCGTTTTTCTTTGGTCCAGTCAATAAGCAATTAAAGATATAAAAACTATGGAAAAGATTAAAAGAAACCTCTTATTTTTAGAAAATGGAAGCATAGATCAAACCTCTCGGATCATTCAGTATAGATTATACTATTTGTCTGATTTCATCCGCGATTTTCCGATCATTGATATATTGATCAGTGCTAAGCTTTGTCTTTTCTTTCGAAACATAGATTTCAAGAATTGTTTCGTCTTTGAGAACAACTTTTATTCACTGGATTTCACCGTTTCTTTGTAGCGTTCATAAGATAATAATAAATATGGCATATATAATACAAACTAGATAAGAAAGATATAAATAACTGTTTTTTGAAATTGTTTTTTCTCTTGCGATGTTGATCAAACAGGAATAAACGATCAAAAATAAACTAAATTGAAAATAGCTGATTTGCAGATTTCTTTCGAATTTTAATAGGATAGCTATCCCCGCAGCAATCAGACTTACGAAACTTAGATATCTTAACAGTATAGGAATTATATTTTTTTTCATGATCTTTTCAATTCTCATTTCTTTAATTAATATGATATTTGATGAATTATGCGTTATTTTTAATTATTTCTTATCCAAAAGGCAGAATTTGCTTTAAATAAAATGAAATTCTGCCTTTTAAATTATTCTTGCTTATAGAGAGTATAGTTGATTATCTATACATAAAAATCTGTTTGACGAACTACTGTGTAATAACTAGTAAATTTATTAATATCAGTAACGGTTCCTCCTGGCCCGTTAACATTAATTAGTGATTGTCTATATAGTCCATTCCATCCTGCTTTCAAAGTTGCGGTTAACCCAGCCCATCCAATTACTCCAGCTCCAGGAAGTACTGAAATTATACCTAAAATAATCGAAGTCCCTAATTCTCCATTACTAATATTAGTTAAAGACTGAATCATTTCATTTGTTTTAGCTTCACTCATGTACCATCGCCAATAATTCCAACCTTCTTCTGTTGCGTTTCTATTGTAATAAGTTCCATATGTGGAAATCTGATTAGAAATTATATATGTATCTAAAAGCATAGTAAATATCTGATTTTAAGCTTTCTAATGTATATTTTTTACCTGTGATTTCGTTAAATGTATTTATATCAAATTCATCAAATAAATGATTGATGTAGTTTTTATCATATACATAATGATTGCCTTCAATTGATAATGATTCGGTTATTTTATCTTGAATCTTGTTAAACTCAAGAATGATTGGGTTTGATTCTTTCCTATTCTGAATATTTTCTTCAGAAGCCGAAACAGGTGTAACTAATAAAATCCCTATGCATAGACACACCATTATACTAAAAATATTTACGAACAAATTTTTAATTTTAAACTTTTCCATAATGAATTATTCTCCTTCTATCTTTTACAACCTTACTATTTATGCCCTTTATTATCGCCATAAGGTGAGCTTGTTTTCAAGCAATCATCAACCTTATGGTGTTCAGGGCAATACGCAGGCAAGAGAAGAACACCTCCGACGCATACCATCATAATGAATTTAATATAGTTCCTTTTCATAAAACCTGTTTCCTTCTTTCTTTGTTATATTTATGATAAAATTTATTAAAAAGAAAGGGAATCGTTTTTTTGCGAAATTCTAAAAATAAAATATGACCATTTATAGAAAGACAAATCAGGAAAAATATAGGAAAGATCGCTTTTATGCTGCTTATATTCAAGAATTGAGGAAATATCATGAAGTGCCCCAGAAAGATCTGGCGAAAATTCTTCATGTTAGCAATTCTTCTCTGTCAAGAATGGAGTCTGGACAGGTGAATATGGATGTGGATCTGTTTGATCATGCGATCGAATATTTTGAGAAGTATGATCCGGATTATAAATTCAATAGAAAAATTGCGCAATTAGAGGAAGCGGAACAATGGATCGATCGCTGCGTACAAGATTTTATCCATCTTTCCTATTTTGAAAAACTGGATGAAATGAAAATTTATCTCGATCAGGAAAATAATAAGCATTCTTTTGCGTATTTTCATTATAAGATCGTGGAATCGTTTTATGATCTTTTCCAAAATACAGGAACAGTAGAAGATATCAAAAAAATTATTGATACACAATATTTTGTAAGTGAATACTACGTATCGATCCTCTATGATCTGTATGGGATCATAGAGGATGTGGCAGATCTTGATGTGATCGGATCTCAAATTCAATATCTTCAAAAAGCGCTTCGCTGTGCGCGACAGATCGATCATCACGGACTGATTGGTTTGATCGAATACCATTTAATGTACCGACTCGATGATTTAAATAAACCGATGCAGGCACTTGAGCTTGTTAAAAACTGCAAAGAGCATCTTCAACAAGCGGGCGCATATCGACGAATCTTAACGGTACAAATGAACGAAGGGATACTATATCGAAAACTCAGGATCTATTCGAAAGCGATCGAGATTTTTACAAATTTATCAGTAAATAAAGAGCAGGTCATCGATCATCAAATCTTAACATCTCTTTACGATAATTTTTCCTGGTGCCTTTTCATGCAGGAAAAAGATGAACAGGCGCTTGAATATGCCATGAGATCCAGAGAGCTTGGCAGTTCTTTTCCGGATATTTATATCGTATTGGTTTTTTCCAGCTATCGATTGAAACGATTTGATCAATGCAGGCAGTTTGCGCAAGAATTCATTGACCAAGAGAGGAAAGAGGATCGTGCCCTAACGATCAAACTGTTCATGCAGCTGATGATCAAAGTGTTGAACCAGGAACTGGACGTATTCGATCTGGAAGCTCAAATTACATCTTTGTTGCCTTTTTATAGGGCGATAGAGCTGGAAATTCCATTTTACAGCTCGCTGATCGATTACTATCGACAACAAAATGATTTGGAGCAGGTCATTGTTTTACAAGAGAAACTGATTCAGTATTTAAAATTTAATAATGCCTTTCACTGAAGAAATGCACAAGTCCTAATCGCTGTCGTTTAAGAATTATTCTGATGTAAGAAAAAAATAAAAGAGTACTAAGATACCGGTTTACACCGCTTCCTTAGCACTCTTTTTGTAAATCATCTCTTGAATCCAGATCGATATCCTCTTCGCTTCTATCAATTGTTAAGATACCAATTTTTGAATTGATCGAGCACTTTCCGGATATATTTACGGGATTTTCCTGTCATGCGACTGATTTCGGATTGCTTATACCCTTCCGCCTTGAGCTTGATCACCTCGAGATCTTCTGCAGAAAAGAGCTTTTGTTCCTGCAAAGAATCGATCCAGTCTTTGATCAATGTGTTTTTCGCATGCTCTGCTTGTGGATCGGCGATCAAATCTACATATTGGGTCACACCATCTTCTTTGACTCTTCGATCAAGGGAGACCACATCAAAATGATAGTTGAGCGAATGCCGCTGTTCATACTTTCCTTCATCAATCAATTTATTTTGCAGGGCGCTCTTATAATAAACGGTAAAAGGAATATTCTGATAAGGACGATACGATTCTAAACAATCGAGCAACACCGTATCCGCCAACGCCAAACGATCTTCGAACCATCCATCCTGCGTTCTAGAAAATGATCTTTTTTCTTTTAAGAGCCGATAGACGAGTGGCCGATAATATTCGATCAAACGAGCGATCGCTTCATCATCTTTCAAAAAATAAAGATAGATGAGCTCATAAATATTTTCTTGTTCCATAGGCCATTATTGCAGAGGCTCGCGTTTATTCAAGATTTCATAAAGAAGGATCGCGCAAGCGACGGAAGCGTTCAGCGAAGAGATCTCGCCAAGCATCGGCAGCTTGACCATATAGTCGCATTGCTTTTTAACAAGAGGCGAGATCCCCTTGCCTTCCGAACCGATCACGAGCACTGTTGGCTCCTCGTACATGCCTTGCCGATAATCGCGAGCATGATCCATATCCGCACCAGCGACCCAATAGCCTTCTTCTTTCATTTTCTTCAATGCTTGCGATAAGTTGCTCACGACTGCGACAGGAATCGTATAAGCAGCACCTGTGCTCGCCTTTATGGCAGCTGGAGTAAGTCCTACGCTGTTATGTTTAGTGATGATCACACCATCCACGCCTGTACAGTCTGCGCTTCGTAAGATCGAGCCAAAATTGTGCGGATCTTGGATCCCATCTAATGCGATATAAAGGCCTGGCTTATCCCCTTTTTTCTCTTTCAAAAGTTCTTCAAGAGAATAGGTGGGTATATCTTTGACTTTCGCCACGATTCCTTGATGCGATGCGTTCTCCGTTAATTCATCGAGTTTTTTTCTAGAAACGACTTGTTTTTTGCAGGATAGCGCCTGAACGGCTTTTTGGATCTTCTGATCCTTTAAATTTTGTAGGATAAACACTTCCTGGATCGAGGAAGGATCGTTTTGGATTTGATTGAATACATTTTTGCCATAGACTAACATAGCTTATCTCCTTCTTGAATGATCTTTTCCATGAGTTCGTTCAGTCGCTCATGGTGATCGTATAAATACAAATAACCGATCAAAGCTTCGAGCGAAGTAGACCGTAAATACGTTTTTCCATCCGCGTTTTTCGCTTTCGAATGAATCGACGCGTTTCTTCCTCGCTGCAAGATCTGCTTTTCGTCTTCATTAAAAAAATGTTCCGATTCCAAAACTTCCAAGATCTTGGATTGTCCTTTGGCGCTGTTGATTTTAGCGCTCTTCTTTTGCAGAATATCCGCCTTCGTGTAGCCAAGAGACAGCAGATGTTTTCGTATTTCTAGTGTCATATAACCATCGCCGATCCAGGCTAAGGAGGTCGCGTTTTGGGTGACGATTTCCATTAGAGGATCCCTTGCTCTTGTAAACGCGCCCGATATAGATCCGCGTGTTCAAAATCTTTCTCTTGGACCGCGTTTCGCCATAAACGATATAGTTCTTTATCTTCTTGACTCAAGTGGATCGTCGGTAATTTGATTCCTAATACAGTAAGCATCTTTTCAAGCGTGAATAAAGCGTCGTTGAGCGCTTTAACATCGATTTCTTTTTGCCTTTGAAGTTGGTTGATCTTCTTGACACATTCTAAAAGCGCCGTGATCGCGTTTGGTGTGTTGAGATCGTCGTTCAACGCTTCGATAAATGGATTCCAAAGCGTTTGATCGAGCTCTTTGGGTTCTTCTTCCTCATTTGCGATCTGCACTTTGACTTGTCCTTGCCGGTACGCGTTTTCGATCTTGGCTAATTCTTTTTGAGCACTTTCAAACGCCTTTTCGTTAAGGTTGAGTGGAGCCCGATAATGCGTGGAAATCATGACCCAGCGAATCACGTTTCCACCATACATCGCGATCAGATCCTTGGCCCACCAAACATTCCCCAAAGATTTTGACATTTTGATCCCATCGATATTGATCATGCCATTATGAACCCACATATTGGCAAGACGCGTATGATGGAGCGATTCGCATTGAGCGATCTCGTTTTCATGATGCGGGAACTTTAGATCCAGTCCACCACCATGAATATCGATCAGAGGCTTTTGGAAGACGTCATTGATCATGACCACACATTCTGTGTGCCATCCAGGACGCCCTTTCGACCATGGAGAATCCCATTGAATACCACGATCCGTTGCTTTCCATAATGTAAAATCAAGCGGATTTTCTTTTTTGGTATTCTCATCAATGCGGGCGCCTACCATTAGATCTTCCACCTTTTGATGGGATAGCTCGCCATAGAGGCTGTTGGAATCGACACGATAATATACATCGCCATCGACTTGGTAAGCGGCACCTTTTTGAATAAGCTGATCGATAAATCGAATGATCGCATCCATCGTTTCGGTGACTTTTGGAGCGACATCAGGTTGATCGGCATTCAGATCAGCGCGTGTTTGATCATACGCTTCGATAAACTGAGTCGTGATTTCTTGCTCGCTAACGCCTTTTTCGATTGCCGTATTGATGATCTTATCATCGACATCTGTATAATTGGAAGCGTAGAGAACGTCCATCCCTTGAGCCTCAAGCGTCTTTTTTAACGTATCAAAGACGATGATCGGCCGAACATTACCTATATGCGGATAGTTGTATACGGTTGGTCCGCAAACATACATCGACACTTTTCCTTCTTCGATCGGCTTTAGCTCTTCGATCATTTGTGTATAGCTGTTATATAATTTCATAGTATTTCCTTCCTAGAAAAAAAAGCATAGTCATCCTATGCGTTGATTATCGTTGCTGGTTTAGCTCAATGCTCAATTCTTTAAATTGTTCGAGCAGCTCTTCATCGATGCCACTTTCTTTCATTTTTTCAAGATAGACAAGATCAAGATCGTCGACATCTTTTGTCGTCTCGTCTTTTTCTTCATTCGTGAGTCGTACTTTAACAGGCATAAAAACCTCCTATTCCTTAAGGATACTCGAAAGGATACAAATTTTCAAGAACGATAAAAAAAGACACTCTATGCAGAGTGTCTTGATCATACTTTATCCTATACGATTAGTCGCCTAATTCAGAGAAGTATTTGATTGTACGAACCATTTGGCTAGTGTAAGAGTTTTCGTTGTCATACCAAGAAACAACTTGAACTAATGTATTTCCATCGCCAGTAGGTGTGCACATTGTTTGTGTAGCATCGAACAATGAACCGTATTTCATACCGATTACATCGCTAGATACGATTTCTTCCGTGTTGTATCCGAAAGATTCAGTTTGAGCAGCAGCCATAGCAGCGTTTACTTGATCCACTGTCACTTCACCTTCAACTTCAGCAACTAGAAGAGTTGTAGAACCTGTAGGAACAGGAACACGTTGTGCCGATCCGATCAATTTACCGTTCAATTCAGGGATTACCAAACCGATGGCTTTAGCAGCACCTGTAGAGTTAGGAACGATGTTGACAGCAGCAGCGCGGCTACGACGTTTGTCACCTTTTCTTTGAGGTCCATCCAATGTCATTTGATCGCCTGTGTAAGCATGAACTGTAGTCATGATTCCACCTTTGATTGGGGCAAGATCGTTCAAAGCTTTCGCCATAGGAGCCAAGCAGTTTGTCGTGCAGCTTGCGGCAGAAATTACTGTATCCGATGGTTTCAAGATTTTTTCGTTAACATTGTAAACTACAGTTGGAAGATCGTTACCAGCTGGTGCGGAAATAACGACTTTACGAGCACCTGCATCGATATGAGCTTGTGCTTTTGCTTTTGAAGTATAGAAACCTGTACATTCAAGAACAACGTCTACACCAAGATCTTTCCAAGGCAATTTGCTAGCGTCTGCTTCTTTGTAGATCGTGATCTTCTTTCCATCAACTGTGATAGAATCTTCACCAGCTTCTACTTTATCAGCCAATTTGTAAGTACCTTGTGTCGAGTCGTACTTTAACAAATGAGCTAACATATCAGGGCTAGTCAAGTCGTTGATCGCTACTACTTCATAGTTAGGATCGTCAAACATTTGACGGAATGCCAAGCGTCCGATACGTCCAAAACCGTTAATTGCAACTTTTACTGTCATTTTCAGTAAATCCTCCTTTTAAATTTCATCAACATTATAAAATTAGCCAACTGAAAAGTCAATGTACTGCACGAATTTGTAAAGGCTTACACTCATATGAATGCTTTTTGACATTCTTTACAAAAAGTGTCAAAATTACATATACCCTAACGGATGATATAAGGAGAGATTATGAATACGAATATTCTATTGGAGCTGCTCGAAAACAACGCTCGCTTAACGACGCAGGATCTCGCGGATATCCTTCACGAAGATGAAGCGTTGATCAAGTCCGAGATCCAGCAGCTTGAAAAAGAGAAGATCATCTGCGGTTATCATACGGTGATCAACTACAATAAAGCGTTAAAAAATGAAAAAGTCATGGCTTTTATCGAAGTCGACTGTACGCCACAACGACATAAAGGCTACGACAAGACGGCGATGAAGATTGCAAATTATCCTGAAATCGATACGATGTATCTACTGTCGGGAGATTGTGATTTTCTCTGCCTTGTCCAAGGAAAAACGATGTTCGAAGTCGCTCGTTTCGTCTCCGACAAGATCGCATGCGTCGAGGATGTAAGAGCGACCAAGACTTTATTCGTCCTTAAACAATATAAGCAAAATGGAATCGTCATGAAAGATGAAGAAGATGTCGAATCCACACGATTGGTGGTGACTCCATAATGAAGCCATTATCGAAAACGATCGAGAATTTAAAGCCCAGCGGTATCCGGAAGTTCTTCGATCTCGCAAGCACAATGGATAACGTCATCTCCTTTGGCGTAGGCGAACCCGACTTCGACACGCCTTGGCATATTTGTGAAAATGCCGTCTATTCCATGTCGGAAGGAAAGACCCATTATACAGCCAACCGCGGTCTTCTAGAACTTAGAAAACTGATCGCAGAATTCCATCGAATCCGTTACGATCAGCACTATAATCCTGAAAACGAGATCTTGGTGACGGTTGGCGGTTCGGAAGCGATCGATCTAGCGATGCGGGCCATGATCAATCCAGGCGATGAAGTGATCACGATGGATCCAAATTATGTTGCCTATACGCCCGCGATCGAAATGGCAGGCGGAATCCCTGTCATTATTCCCCTAGAAGAAAAGAGTGAATTTAAGCTTACTCCCGAAGCTTTGAAAAACGCGATCACGGATAAAACAAAAGCGATCTTGATCAACTTTCCAAGCAACCCGACTGGGGGTGTCATGACATACGAAGATTATGAAAAGCTCGTCCCGATCATTGAAGAAAGCGGGATCTATGTCGTATCGGACGAGATCTATGCTGAACTTACCTTTGATGGAGAGTTCGCTTCGTTAGCGCAATTTCCAAGCATCCGCGATCAAATCGTCGTGATCAACGGTTTCTCGAAAGCGTTCGCCATGACAGGATGGCGTTTAGGTTATGTCATGTCAAATCCACATTTAAGTTCTGCGATGACCAAGATCCATCAATATATCATCATGTCCGCGCCGACCCCTGCTCAATATGCCGCTTTAGAAGCGATGACCAATGGACTTTCCGACGTATCCCATATGCACAACGAGTATATGAATCGAAGAAATCTCTTGGTTTCTCGTTTAAATCGTATGGGACTAAAAACAAATATGCCCCACGGCACATTTTATGTTTTCCCAAATATTTCGCAAACGGGCCTAACAAGCGAAGAATTTTGTAATCGACTCGTCGAGGAGCAACGCGTGGCTTGCGTACCAGGAACCGCTTTTGGCGAAAAAGGCGAAGGTTTTATGCGGATGTCCTACGCTTGTTCGATGGATAATATCATTGAAGGATGTGACCGCATCGAGGCGTTCCTCGCCTCTCTTGAACAAAAACAAGAAGAAAATCCTTCAAATCGATCCTAAGAAAAGGAAGAGACATCATGCCTCTTCCTTATTTTTAGGACCGATCAATTCGCAGATCAATTGAATATATTCAGGATCTGGGCAATTCCTGAAAAACAGCTCCTGAAACGATTTTCTTCCAATCACACCAGATAAAAGCTCCGGATCGAGCTCTGGCAGGATCTTTTTGAGATCGCGGCACGTGATCGATTTCACTTCATCGAGGATTTTTTTGTTGCCCTGCTCCGGGATCGCTCTTTCTCTTGGATACCCTTGACCAGATGGCTCGCAAAAGAGCTTTTCAAAAATGTATTCAAGATTCAGATCGCCTCCCCAGCCAAAACCTTTCGCAAACGGAAGAGAAATGGCATTTCCATCGTTGATCTGAGCAAACGTATACGCATCCAAAGGATCTTCGATATGTCCACATAACACGCCTGGAAACGCGTTGCAGGCTAGCATCGCCCCTTCCCCAGTACCACAACCTGTCACGACATAATCGGCTGTTTTGGAGTTAAGCAAGATCGCGGCGAGGATCCCATTTTGTACATAAGTGAGCGGGTCGTCTTTTTCGTTAAACATTCCATAATTAACGACCTCATAGCCGTAAGGCAGCACCGCTTTTTTTAAGGCATTCTCAACGCTCGCGTTTTTTTGCGCTTGAGAATTCTCCATGATCAATGCGATTTTCATAGTCATCTCCTTTATTGCGGCGTCCGGCCTAGACTTGCCAAAATACCGCCATCTACAAATAGAATTTGGCCATTCACAAAATCCGATGCACTAGAAGCGAGGAAAACAGCAGGTCCTTCTAGATCTTCTGGCTTGCCCCATCGATGGGCAGGCGTTTTCGCTAAAATAAAAGCATCGAATGGATTTGGCGAGCCATCCGCTTGTTTTTCACGCAATGGTGCAGTTTGGCTAGTCGCGATATAACCTGGCCCGATCCCATTGCATTGGATATTGTATTCTCCAAATTCCGCGCAAATATTTCGGGTCAGCATTTTCAGACCGCCTTTAGCTGCCGCGTATCCCACTACAGTTTCCCGTCCTAATTCAGACATCAAAGAGCAAATATTGATGATTTTGCCCGCGTTCTTTTCGATCATTGCTGGTAAGACCGCTTTTGCTATGATGAATGGCCCTGTTAAATCGACATCGACAACTTTGCGAAAATCGGCCACATCCATTTCAAGCATTGGCTTTCTTTGAATGATTCCTGCATTGTTGACAAGAATATCGATCGTGCCGACTTCGGCTTCGATCTTTTTCATCATGTCCGCAACTTCACTTTCGTTGGTTACATCGCATACATAACCATGCGCCTGAATGCCTTCTTTCGCGTAAGCTTGAAGAGCTTGTTCGTTTTTTTCTTTATAGCGGCCATTGAAACAGATCGTCGCGCCGGCTTTTGCCAGAGCGCAAGCTATGCCAAAGCCAATACCATGCGTCGCTCCTGTGATCAACGCGACTTTTCCTTTCAATCCAAACATTTGATCAATATATGTATTCATTTTAAACCTCCAAATCAATGATGATCCTTTTTGATTCTTCTTGAATCTTACCATGTTTTCACAACGTATCTGCATAGAGCTACTCTTGATCTTTTCCGCTTCAAAAAAAGCGCAAAGAACTTCCCTTGCGCTTAGATATTGATAATTTTTTTGATCATCGAATTGATCATAGAAATCACAGTAAGAATTCCCGTGGATGTGCAGGCACCTAAAAAATCGATCAAAACATCTTTTTTAGACATGACTCGTCCGGCTACAGATCCTTGATGCCATTCATCAAAGATCGCAAGCGCTAAAGCGATGCATAAACTTAAAAACAAGCGTGAAAACTTCTTCATTCCTAAAATAGCAAGGGTCAAATAGACCATAGCGGCTAACGCAAAATAGATGGAGAAGTGCGCAAGCTTGCGGACATTTTGATTCCAATTGCTTCCATATGGAGAAAAGCGGATCACTAAGCCTTTGATCCTTTCGTATAAGCTGATTCCCTCCGGACTTGTCATCAAGCGGTCTTTGAATTCTTGTTTTAAATTTTCAGTGACGACCTCGCTTCGGTTCGAAGTTGTCGCTCCATCTTCGGCGGAGAGCGTATAAGCGGCAAGAACGATGATGCCACTTAAAGCGAGAAATAAGAACGCTAAAAGGATCCTCATTAAAATACTCGTTTTTTTCATGTTTCGAATTGTACAACAATCTTAATTTTATTTCAAATTAAAAAAAACCTCGAGAACGAGGTTTTCTCTATTATTCGTTTGTTCCAGTCAATTCAGCCATCGCTTTTTGATAGTTTAACGTTTTTTCATGGGCGTCTAACGCGTTGTCACCTTTGATGCAGTAGTAGAACTTGCATTTTGGCTCTGTTCCGCTAGGACGTACGGCGATCCAGCTTCCATCTTCCAGATAGTATTTTAATACATCCGATTTTGTGAAGCCTGTCAACTCTTTTGTTTCGCCATTTTCTTTGATGACACTCTCTTTATAATCTTCAAAACGCACCACCGGTGTTCCGCCGATTTCTTTTGGCGCGTCTTTTCTAAGATCCGCTAAGATCTCTTTGATCCGATTCGCTCCCGCTTCGCCAGAAAGAGTCAATGCCACTTGGCTTTCCTCATACGTTCCATGTTGTTCGTAGAGATCGTTCAATACGTCGATGAGATCTTTGCCTTGTTTTTTGTAGAACGAGGCAGCTTCTGCCAACATCAAGCAAGCTTGTGGCGCGTCTTTATCACGGACAAAAGGTTTGATCAAAGAACCATAGCTTTCTTCATAACCGAATACATAGTTCTTTTCTCCTGTCTTTTCATACTTCGCGACTTTTTCACCGATAAATTTGAAGCCTGTCAGCGTTTTTTCCGTTTCTGTTCCGTGTGCAGAAGCGACTTTTTCGCCAAGATCGCTCGTTACGACTGTATTGAACATCACAGGATTTTCTGGCATGATTCCATGCGCTTCCATTTGCGATAAAATATACTCTAGTAATACCGCTCCCGATTGGTTGCCTGTCATGATCACATAATCGCCATCGTGTTTCACTCCAACACCCATCCGGTCAGCGTCTGGATCGCATACTAAGATAATGTCGGCATCGTTATCTTTCGCGTATTTCAAAGCGAGCTCATAGGCACCGATTTGTTCAGGGTTTGGAGTTGGCGTATTTGAGAAATCCGGATCTGGGGTGCATTGTTCTTCAACAGGAATGCAGTTGTAACACGCTCTTTCATAAACAGTCCGCACAGGAATGTTGGCTGTACCGTGTTCTGGAGAGAAAACGATCTTGATATCCTTTGTAACGTCTGGATTCAATTGGATACCGAGCACTTTTTCATAATACGCTTCATCGACATCTTTACCGATCACCGTGATCCGCTTTTCTTCTTCTGGCGTGACTGTCGCATCGATCGCAAGCTCATCTTCGATCGCGTTGACTTGATCGATCACTTGACTCGCAAGAGCCGGGACAAGTTGGCATCCTTTATCATCGTATAATTTATATCCATTATATTCTCTAGGATTGTGGCTCGCCGTGATCATGATCCCGCCAAAGCAGTGTAAATGACGAACAGCGAAAGACAATTCAGGAGTAGGACGAAGCGATTCGAAAACATAAGAATTGATTCCGTTTTTCGCTAAGATCTTGGCGCAGTCAAACGCGAACTCTCTAGACATGTGGCGATTGTCATAACCGATCGCGATCCCTTCTTCACATGCTTTTTCCCCGTGCGCTTTGATGTAGTTCGCATAGCCTTGCGTCGCTTTGCGGATCGTATGCAGGTTGATCCGATTTGTTCCAGGACCTAATAATCCGCGCATTCCTGCCGTTCCAAATTCAATGAGCGTGTAGAACGCGTCATTCTTTTCTTCTTCACTCATCCCTTTGAGCTCTTCAAGATATTGAGGATCAAGATTTGGATGATTGACCCATTTTTCATAACGTTCTTCAACAATCGACATTTTTAATTCCTCCTCTATTCTTTTTCAATGATAAAAAAAGTCTCGAGAAAACGAGACTTTTGATTTTGAATTTTTTCTTACGCGATGATCTTTTGGGCGCGAAGAACTTCTTCAATTGCAGCGATGGCTGCGTCTTCGTCTTCACCAGTGCAGCTAATCGTGATTTCAGATTGTGTTGGGATACCTAAAGACATTACACCCATGATCGATTTCATGTTTACTTCGCGGCCTTTGAATGCAACATTAATATCGCTTTTATATTTGCTTGCTGCATTGACAGCTACAGTTGCAGGACGCGCATGAAGTCCTACTGGATCGATGACCGTTACAGTTACTTGTTTCATTTTATGTTTTCCTCCTAAAATCTAAATTTATTTTATGCCATTTTATTTGATAAGACAATACTAAATCGTCTTTTTTGTAGACGCTTCCATTAATGGAATTTTCAACTTTTTCGCCTTTTGCGCAAAGATTCCAGAGCCAGGAACGCGCTTATTTGTAAAGCTTCCATCATAGATCTCATGAACGCCGCAGCTTGGAGAACGGGGCTGCAAAACAAGAAGATCACAATCTTTGATCCGATCAAGAGCATGCAGAGCTCCCTCTTCAAAGGCCTGCGTATGATCTTGCCCATTGGCGTCGATCACTCTTCCCTCTTTGATCTCGCAAGGGATCCTTGGACAAGGAAGGCCGCCCTCCATTTCAGGACAGATCAATATGATCTCGTCATTTTTAAAGCGTTCCATCAAATCCGAATCATAGTTGTTCTTGCCATTGTATTTACAATTGACTCCTGCTAAACAAGCGCTCATCCCGACTTTCATGGTCATTGACTCATCAATTCGTTATAGAGCAATGAATAAGTCCGGGCGCTGTTTTCCCACGATACATCCGTATTCATCGCATTCGTCTGCAATGTATCCCAGTCTTCTTTGCGGTTATAGTATACGTCTGTCGCGTAGTACAGAGTATGAACGAGATCTTGCGCATTATAAGCCGCGAAAGAGAAACCGTTTCCGCTCTTATCGTACTCGTTGTATGGATCCACCGTATCTTTCAAACCACCCGTTTCACGAACAAGTGGCAAAGTTCCATAACGCAATGAGCAAAGCTGCGATAAGCCGCACGGCTCGAACAAGCTAGGCATCAAGAATAAGTCGGAACCCGCATAAATCCGATGCGCCAGCGCTTCGTTGTATCCTTTATAGAATGCGATCTTTCCTTTATTGGCGTTTTCCAAATTACGGAACGCTTCCTCGATCTGGCTTTCACCGCTGCCTAAAATCGCAAGCTGGATCGGAGCGTTGGCAAACGCGCTCAATTGCTCCATCATCAAGTAGAAGCCTTTTTGCCAAGTCAAACGAGAAACGACACCGACAAGCATCACATCTGGATTTTGCTCTAAACCGAGCTCAGCTTGCAAAGAAGCCTTATCCAATGCTTTTCCAGCCTTCAAATTAACCTTGTCGAAATGATATGGGATATCTGGATCGGTCTTAGGATTCCAGTTCTTCGTATCGATACCGTTTACGATACCCCACAAGTCGTATTTGCGCATATTCAAAACAAGTTCCAAATGTTCGCCATATTGAGGAGTCAAGATCTCTTGTGAATATGTAGGGGAAACCGTCGTGATCTTATCGGAATACAAGATACCCGATTTCATGAAGGAAATACCGCCATCATAGCGAACGTTTCCATTATCGAGCAAATAGTATGGAAGACCAAGGCACGAATCGAGCATTTGAGGCCCAAAATTTCCTTGGAACGCCAAATTGTGGATCGTATAGACGAAACGGATTTGGCGATACCGAGGATCAAAATCGTGCGTTTCTTTGATCATGCAAGGGATCATTCCTGATTGCCAATCATGGCAATGGATAATATTTGGCCAATAGTTGAGCTGATTGAGCATTTCAATCACAGCCTTTTGGAAATAAGCGAAACGTTCTCCATCATCTTCATAGCCATACAAGGCATCGCGTTCGAAATAGCCTTGATGCTGAACGAAGAAGTAAGCGACCTTATCGATCGTTTGCGAGTAAATGCGCACTGGAACCTCATGATAATTGATCGAAACTGTATAATCTGCACAAAGCGTCAAATCTTGAAAGTTGTTTTCCGCGATCTTTTTATAAAGAGGCAAAACGACTTTCACTTCGTGGCCGATCTCAGAAAGAGCGGCGGGAAGCGAACCAACGACATCCGCAAGACCACCTGTTTTAACAAAAGGAAGTCCTTCGGATGCGACCATTAAAATCGAAGCCATTATACAGTCTCCCTTCTGCCGATATACAGAGGCGACTCTTCTGTACCCGCTAGATCTTTTTTATGGATGATCCTTGCTCCTTTATCGATAATGCAGTTCTTCAAGTTCGCGTTATCTCCGACAACGGCTTCAGGAAGAATGATGCAGCCATCCACTTTCGCGTTCTTTCCAATCTTGACAGCGCGTCCAATGATCGAGTTCGTGATCTCGCCGCTAATTTGGCAACCATTGGAAACATACGTGTTTCGAGTCGTTCCATCATTGAGATAGATCGTAGGCGCTGAATCGTAGGTACGAGTATAGATCGGCCAGTTCGCATCGCTGAAATCTTTCATATTGTCTTCATGAAGCATCATCATGTTGCTCTTGAAATACGATTCTTGGTTGTAGATCGGATAAATGCGTCCTCTATAATTGATTGCGCGGATATCCATATCCGGGCAGCTGTCATTGATGATATCTTTTAGCCAATACATCGAGCTTGTCGCTCTTGCCTTCTTCACAAGATTGATGAAGACTTCCTTCGACATGATATAAGTGGCAAGAGAAAGATTGCGCACTTTATAAGCGCCTAAATTTTCTTCGATCCCTAATACGCCTTTTTGTTTATTGAGCGTCAAGACATCGCAATGCAGATATTTATCTTTGGCATCGTCAATACGTTGATAGAGCATGGAAATATCCGCTCCGCTAGCGACATGCTGATCGAGAAGATCCGAATAGTTGGCTTTATAAATAAAGTTGACCGGTGCGATGATCACATAGTCGTTTGGATCGTTTTCGATATCAACGAGATTGTCGTAATACATTTCAACATCCGGCACCGCGTTGGCACGTGTTCCATCTGGGAAGACAGGGATCAATCCTAAATGACCATGCTTCGAGTTGATGTTATAGTGACGGCCTGAACCAATGTGTTCGAATAAAACTTTTGGATTTCCGTTGACATAAATATCGATATCCCACATACCAGAATTTGTCATATTGGAAATCGGAAAGTCGACTAAACGATAGCGCCCGATGAAGTTGAACGCCGCGATTGGACGATACTTTTCCAATCCTTCGATATAAATATTGGTGTTGTTGTAAGCTATGATTCCTAATGCATTAAACATACTGACTCACCTCTATTCCCCTTTCTTGACCCTTTTGGCAACGAGCGCGATCTCTTTGCTGTCAGGATCCGATACGACCGCTTCTGGATCGATCTTCACATTTTCTGCAACGATGGCCCGATACACTTTAGCGCCCGCGCCCACATGCACGCCTGGCATCAAAACAGATTGTTGCACATCCGCGCCTTCTTCGATCACAACATTATTGAAAAGAACCGAGTCTTTTGCCGTACCGTAGATCACAGCGCCTTGGTTGATATAGCAATGTTCTACTTTTCCATTTGGACCAACATAGTGTGGAAGCGAAGGAATGTCCGAAGTATAGATCTTCCAATTTGGATCGTCGAGGTCGAGCTCGTTGTTCTTGTTGAGCAGATCCATGTTGGCTTCCCACAATGAATCGATCGTTCCAACATCTTTCCAATAGCCTTCGAATTGGTAGACGGAAAGGTGTTTTCCTTGGTTGAGAAGACTTGGGATGATATCGTTACCGAAATCGTGCGAGCTTCCTTCCCGCTTCATATCATCCAACAATTCTTTACGCAGCAGCTTCCAGTTGAAGATATAGATTCCCATGCTTGCCAAATTGCTTTTTGGTTCTTTTGGTTTTTCCTTGAAGGCAATGATGTTGCTTTGATCATCGATTTCCATGATTCCAAAGCGGCTCGCTTCTTTCCAAGGCACTTGCAAGACCGCGATCGTCGCGTCGGCCGCATTGGCTTTATGTGCCGAAAGCATCTTATCGTAATCCATTTTATAAATGTGGTCTCCAGAAAGGATCAATACGTATTCTGGATTGAATTTATCGATGAACTCGATATTTTGCGTGATCGCATCCGCTGTTCCTCTATATACATCAAATTTCGTTCCGTCTTTTTCGCTTGGCGGAAGAACATAAACCCCACTGCCTCTAGTGTCTAGACCCCAACGCTGCCCAGCACCAGCGTAAGCGTTTAGCTCAACAGGCTCGTATTGCGTCAATACACCAACGACATTGATATTCGAATTCGCGCAGTTACTAATCGGAAAGTCGATGATCCTGTACTTTCCGCCAAAGTAAACAGCCGGCTTCGCTGTCTTTTTTGTCAGATCGAATAATCGCGTACCGCGTCCACCCGCAAGAATCATTGCGAGCATATTATTCTGTTCCATAATTATCCTCCTATTCATCTATTAAAGCTGTTAAAATTATAGCACCTTTTATGCGATTTAAAAATGCTTTTTCGCATAAATTGGAATCGTTTTCACAAAAAAATCGATTTTTTTTGGAGCAATAAAAACGTAACAGATATCATACTAATTTAATTACACACCTTATCTATACCAAATATGGCAATTCAAATTCACCAAAAAAATCGAATTTGCCATTCTGTTTCCAAAATGAGTGAAATTATCAAAAATGCCTTCACAAGCAAAACCATTGTCATTCTCCTTCAAGAAAACTACGATACGAATAGGAGGAAAAATGTATGTATATTTCTATTACCGGTTTCCATCTTTTCCTATTTGTCATCGTTAGTTTGCTCATCGGACTCGTGATCGGATTCATCCTCGGGAAAAGACATTAAAGGCAAAAAAAAGCAGAGGTTTCCATTCATTTGAAACTCTGCTTTTTTCAACATCTTTTTTATTCGCTCCTCAATGCTTCGACCGGATCTTTTTTGCTTGCCATGCGGGCAGGAATCAATCCGGCGAGCATCGTCAATGCTAAATTGATCAAAACAAGGAACAAACCACCTTGCCATGGAAGGCTTGCGATATGTTCGACTTGGGTAAAATGCTCTACGATCATAGAAATCGGAATATTGAGCACGATCGTGAACAAGATCCCGAACAGTCCAGAAATCAAACCAATGATAAACGTTTCCGCGTTGAAGACATGAGATACATCTTTTTTAGACGCTCCCATCGCCCGCAAGATACCGATCTCCTTTTTGCGTTCCAAGACCGAAATATAGGTGATGATCCCGATCATGATGCTAGAAACGATCAGCGAAACAGAAACGAACCCGATCAAGACATACGAGATCATATTGATGACATCGCTGACTCCAGAGAGCATGACGCCGATCATATCGTTATACGAAATGACATTCTCATCTTTTCCTTCAACTTCTTGAAGCTCGTTGTATTGGGTGATCATATCGCCTAAAGTTTCTTTGTCCTCAAAACTCGAGGCGTAGATATTGATCGAAGAAGGTGTGTTCGGATCGAAGACTCCTAGTTTAAGTAAATTCGAATCATAGCTAGCGTTCGTGTTCGCGTTCATGGTCGACATATATTCCATCAATTCGCTTTCTGAAAGCTGGGCAAGCATCATTTTCTGCTCGTCGCTCAAATCATCGATCGAAAAACTCGAATCGCTAAACGCTTGTCCAGTAAAGACATTAATATCTTTATGCGCTTTTTGTTCTTTGACGATCTCAAAAGAATTGTTCTTTTCATTGATGTAGTCGATCAAGCTTGGATCATAATAGATCCCGCCCATGCTTTGAGAATTTACCGTTTTTTCTTTTGGCTTCACGATCCCGACGATATGAATATCCTCGCCATTTGCCACGATCTTTTTCAAAGCTTCTTCATTCTCGCTTTGATCGACCCAGACTCCATTTTTCTTTTCATACAAAGAGGGATTCAGAACAAGCTTGAACGTTTTGTTCAAGAGCTCTTCTTTCGTATAGCTCACATTCTCTCCCGCTTGCAGTTCTTTCGTTTTGCCGTTAACAATATCCTCATAGTTTTTTACGAGTTCATCTTGATCCATCAAGCCTAGCGAATATAAGGCATAATCTGTGATCTCGTTGTTTTGGTCGACTTCGAGCACGACTTCATTGTATTTTGAAGGCATCCTTCCATCCACCACATCATATTCTTCATCAAGAAGCGTCTTGCTTTTAGGGAGCGGAAGCCACACCTCGTTGCCCCCATTTATATCTGAAGGCATGAATTGTGAACGCATCTGCATCATCGAACCCATCCCTAGACGATCCATCAAGCCATTTGGCGAAACTTGCACTAGACTATTCTCGCTCAACGCTTGATCATTATAAACAAGCACATTTGTGTTATACTTATATTCGATCGCTTTGGCTAAGTCTTGAAACTCTTTTCCTTCGCTGCTTTCCAAATACGTTTTAAATGCGCTCAAATTGTTTGTTTCCGTTTGCGAGATCGATTGAATGATCTTGTTCGCAAAATTTTTAGAACGGATCGTATCTCCTGGCTCTTTTCCCTCCTCTTTGTCCATATCCATCATAGCGGACATCAAGACGGACATATCGAGAGAATTGTCTTCGATCGAAATCGGATAGGAAGCCATCGTATCGTTTTCGACCGAATTGATATAATTCTGCACACCATTGGAGAGCGACATGATCAAGCCGATCCCAATGATTCCAATACTTCCCGCAAACGCCGTCAAAAACGTCCGGCCTTTTTTTGTCATCAAATTGTTGAGCGAAAGCTGGAACGCAGTCCAAAACGACATAGACGGCTTTTTCATCGCCGTTTTATCGTCTTTCTCGTCTTCTTGATCGGCTGGATCTGAATCCGAAATGATCTGTCCATCCTTCAATTTGATGATGCGGGTCGAGTAAGTTTGAGCGAGCTCCGGATTGTGGGTGACCATGATGACAAGCCGGTCTTTGGCGATCTCTTTCAATAGATCCATGATCTGGACGGATGTTTTCGAGTCGAGCGCTCCTGTTGGCTCGTCCGCTAGAAGAATATCCGGATTATTAACGATCGCCCGCGCGATCGCGACCCGCTGCATCTGTCCTCCCGACATTTGAGTTGGCTTTTTATCGACTTGATCTTTCAAGCCCACTTTTTCCAAAGCCTCTAAGGCGCGCTTCCTTCTTTCCTCTTTGCTAACTCCCGTCAAAGTCAGCGCCAATTCCACATTGGAAAGCACGCTTTGATGCATGATCAAATTATAAGATTGAAAAACGAAACCGATCCGGTGGTTTCGATAGGTATCCCAATCTTTATCCGTGTATTTTTTAGTCGATTTGCCATTGATGATCAAATCGCCACTCGTATAGTTGTCCAAACCGCCGATAATATTCAAGAGCGTCGTTTTACCGCACCCGGAAGGGCCTAAAATCGAGACGAATTCGTTATCGCGGAAAATGACACTTAAATCGTTGATCGCTCTAACAAAGCCATCTCCCGTAATATAATCTTTGATTAAATGCCTACATTGAAGCATGGATACTCCTCCTTTTGAGTCATTATAAAGGTCAAAAATTCGAGTGTAAAGTTACCCTTCTCTTTTTTGCAAAGCATAAATAGATTGGTGACGATTCACGATATGAGCCACTGCGCATACGATAAAAAAGAGCGGAAAGTATTGGAATCCAAAAATTTCCATCCCGATCATGACTGGCGCAAGGAACGTGTTTGTTCCCGCCCCAAAGACCGCCGAATAACCCAGCGCGGCGCCCATCACAGGCGGAAAACCAAAGAAAGAAGCGACCATAAAGCCAAGACTCGAGCCGATCGCAAAAAGCGGTGTCACTTCTCCGCCCATGAAACCGATCGACAAGCAAAAGATCGTGCAGACGAATTTTCCGATCCAGTCGTACCAATAGATCGTTCCATATCGCAAAGCCGCATCGATCAAGTTTTCACCAAGCAGACTGTAACGGCCTTGATTCCATACAAATAAAACAATGGCGATCACGATGCCCCCATAAAAGATCCGTTTGTATGGATCCGGGATCTTCCGCTTCATCGCTCTTTTAACCTTTTTCATCGTATAGGCGAACAAGCCTCCAACGATCCCAAACAAAATCCCCAAGCCAACGAGAGCTAAAAGCATTTTCCAAGTGATCTCAAAAGGAAATTGAATATTTTCAAATTTTTTATAGATCCCGAACTTCGAGGAAAGCCACGCGGCACTGAAAGAGGAGCTGATCGTAGGGGCCATCGCTCGATATTTCAAGACGCCCGCGACCAACACTTCCATCGCGAAAAAGATCGCGGTAAAAGGCGTTCCAAACAAGCCGGAGAATCCAGCAGCCATCCCTACCACCAAAAAAATCGATTTTGCGTCTTTATATTTGAGAAAAGGTTTAGAAAATGTATCCGAGATCGCTGCTCCGATCTGCATCGCGACCCCTTCCCTACCAACACTGGCTCCAATAAGATTCGAGATCCACGTTCCTAAAATCATCAATGGGACCATTCTTTTAGGGATCCGCTTGCTGATGCCTTGAGAAACTTCAAATACAAGATTCATTCCTTTCATACAATCTTTTCCAGTATGTTGGAAAAGATAGACGATCAAGAGCCCTGCTAGAGGCAAGATCAAAAGCAGCCAGTTTTTCGTTCGATGATGGATTTCGATCATATATTCGAGCCCATAGCCAAATAACACCTCAAAAAGGGAGACACATAAGCCGATCACGATTCCGACCAAAGTCAAAACGGCGAGTTCTTCATAATTCATGAATGTGCGCTGAAGAGCTTTTTTAAATAGTTCTTTTTGATTCATTGTTTCCTTTCAAAAAAAAGATGTGATCTAAGACCACATCCTGTTCGTATCTTAAAGTTCGATCTCTTTTTTCCACAGTCCGTGTAGATTGCAGTATTCGTAAACGCTAACTTTTCCGTTCTTGTCTTTGATATCGAATACAGCTACAGGTTCTTCTCCTGGCTTCAAAGTCGTTTTGTCCACTGTTCCATCTGGATATTCGACCCAAATGTTCGTGATATAGTGCTCGTTGAGCATTGGGTGTTGGACCTCACCAACTTGGACATGTAATTTATCGCCTTCTTTGATCACAGCAGGCACGTGCTTTTCTAAAGCTGCATCTGTAGTATCGGCAACCAATTCAACCATTGGTTCTCCGCCCAATGTAAGATCAAGTTCACCTTCTGGTGCGTAGATCACTTCTACAACTTCACCGTTTTTACCTTTATAGAGTTTCATTGCTTTTTACCTCCTCTTGTTCTAGTTTCTATTATATTCATATTTCTGATCGCTTCCTACTTGATTGCATGAATTTCTTCTTGCTATTCTAGAGCTATGGAAACAATAAAAACATATCCTGACCAAGTCACAAAAGTCAAGGGGAGCCTTACAGAAATCCTTTCTCGCTACGCGATCACGAAAACCGCATTAAAAAATTGGACGATCCAAGAAAAGGAGTCGTATGTCGATTTTATTCCCAAAAAAATCGATCCTCCTCTGTTCCAAGAACAGGAAGCGAAGATCGTTTATGAAGACGAAGCATGCCTTGTCGCTTATAAACCCTTTGGACAGCTTGTCCATAGCGATGGGTCTGGTGAAAATACGCTCGAAGACGATGTGAACTCGTATTTAGCGCTTCAAAACTTTCCATATAAAGCGAAAGCTTGTCATCGGATCGACACGTCGACATGCGGACTTGTCCTCTTTAACAAGATCCCTTTTCTGCAAAATTTTTTCGATAAGCAGTTTCGAGATCAAACGATCGAAAAAGAATATTATGTTCTCGTGGATGGCCTTTTTCCTTGGCCAAAAAAGCGAGTCAAGAAACCGATCGGCAAAGATCGGCATGATGCCAAGAAAATGATTCCATATTCGCAAGGAAAGGAAGCGGAAACTCTGTTTGAAAAGATCAAAGAAGCGAATGGACGCACTTTATTGAAAGCGAAGATCTTTCATGGCCGGAAACATCAGATCCGTGTTCATGCCGCTTATCTTGGCTTTACGATCGTCAACGACCGACTTTATAACCCTAACCATAAAGCAGGTGTACTGGGATTGGAGAGCATGCATCTAGTTTTCGATTCTCCTATTCAAACAAAAAAAGTCGACATTGAAGTCGACTTGGATCCAAGACTAGCTGATTTCATTTAAATAAATATGTAGCTCGTACCATATAAGAGCAAGGATATATTGAACATCAAAAACGTTTTTTAAAGGCTCATAAGTAAGCGGCAGTTTACCGTTGTTGTTTTGAAGAAGCAAATGGAAGAAATTGACGATCTCTTCTTTTTTGCGATTGTGCATAAAATCGTGGATCGATTTGATCGAATCCGGTACTTCAAGACGTGGCAGGGCTTCTAATCGATGATCCAGCTCTTGAAGAAATTGGGAATAATCATACAACATGACAGGATCTAGATCGGCAATAAATGCTAAACATTCGATGAGGCGACCATAAAAATAATCGTTCGTATTGTACTTCGAGTCCAGCTGGCTAGGCTTGTAGCCTAAAACTTTCTGGTACGCTTTCTCATCGATGCCCTTTACAAAGATCGATGCGTGGTTCTGGTTTTTAAGCTTTAAATATTGTTCGATCATAAAGATCTTCGGCCAGCTTTCTTTTGTAAATGTAAACAAATAGCCACAGAACTGGCTATAATACTTCATTGTCTCTAAATACCCTAAATGGAGCGAGCGCTTCGCTTGCTGGGGCATGAAATCTAAAAAGTTGCCTAGCGGAAGAAGTGGCTGGATCAATTTCACCTGCAAGTGCGCATCGATCTTTTTGACACGACCAGGACCATGGACATCGATCACGACAAATTCATTGGCACCCATTTCTTGACATAACGAAATTGGAATATTGTTCTCGAAGCCTCCATCGATATATAAGTCGTCTTTGATCTTGGCGATCGGAAAAGCTGGATAGCAAGAAGCGGAAGCGATAATGATGTCGATCGCATCTTGTCGAGTCATCTCTTTTTTAAAGAACGCTTCGCCTCGCATTTTTGTGATATTGTAGGTCATACACGCGTAGTTGATCTTGGAAGCCATAAACGCGTCGTAATCGAACATATGTTCGATCCTCTCTTTTAATGGCGAAATATCGCTTCCCTCTTTGATATACGATTTAAAGAATGCGAACAGCGTTTCTTTGTTCGCCACGATTTCATCAAAGTTCTCTGGAAGATCCGGCATATTGGTGATGATATGACTTGGCTTCAAGGTATAGACGAATTCGATCGCATCATGAAGATTGCCTTGGACATAGATCGCGCCTACGATCGCGCCAATGCTTGTTCCGCTCACGCAATCAAAATGAATGTTGCATTCGCGGAATGCTTGCCAGGCGCCGACCTCATAACAACCTCTTGCTCCTCCGCCCCCTAATACGAGTCCACGCACTTTTTTATTTTGTTCTTGTTCCATGTCGAAAGTATACCATGACTCGATTTTAGAGCGGTATCATGACGATCGAGAGAATGGAGCCAAGCATCAAAAATGGAACGAATGGGATCTTTTGCTTCCTGAAACAAAATGTAATCATCAAACCGCTGATACAAGCTACACAAACCATTGCGTGCATTTGGGCGAGATTGAAAAATGTCCCAAAGAAGAATAAAAGAAACACGTCGACCCAACCGATCATGTATGGATAGATCCAATAGATCAGCAGAGCGGACACCCCATAGAGCATAGGAAAAAAACCTTGCTGAAAAAAAGAAGAAGGTGCAAGATAGACAAGCAGGCTCCAATCGACCATCAGCAAGCCAATGAGCATAGGAGGAACATAGAAGCTTTTTAAATCCAAATAGGCTTCTAAAAGAAGAAGGAGGCAAATCACGCTCCATAAAATCATAATAAAGAATCTCATATCTTATAAATACGACTTTTTGAAGCGTTTTGGCTCCTATTTCTTATTTTTTTGTAAATTCGTTGGTTTCAAATTCCATTTCGATCGGATCGATCTTGATTTTGTACGCGTCCAGCTTCATGTCTTCGCTAGACAAGGAGCCATATTTTCGATCCCCCACTAAAGGATGTCCTAGATAGGCCATAGATGCCCGGATCTGATGAAATCTTCCCGTGATCAATTCGACTTTGATCCAAGTGTTTCCGTTTTCATACTTATATGGATAGATTTTCATGACCGCCTTTTGGTAGCCTTCTTTAAAGGTCGGTGAAATATAGGCTTTCGTCTCTCGTTTTTGAAGATAGAGAACGATCAAGCCTTCTTTTTCCACATGGCCTTCTACATAGGCATTATAGTATTTATGAATATGGTGATCTTGGATCGCCGCATTGATTTCGCGGCTTGCGTAGGCGTTTTTAGCTCCAATGATCAAGCCAGACGTATTGCGGTCGAGTCGATTGCAGATCGAAGGTGTAAAATGGTGTTCGCTTTTTGGATCGTATTCTTTTTTTTGATAGAGATAGCTCTTGAGTCGTTCCACGACGCAGTCTTCTTGTTCTTTACTGCTTTGAGAAAGCAGGCCGGCCGGCTTGTCGATCACTACGATATTATCATCTTCATAAACGACATTCAGTTGGGCGTTTTTTTGAAGATATACTTGTTTTTCTTGGAGGATATCGTCGGGCAAAAATAGCTGAAGCTGGTCTCCTGCTTGCAGCATTTGGTCGTAGTTTGCCCGTTTTCGATTGATCTTGATCTTCTTTTTACGCAGTGCTTTATAGAGCATCCCGGATTTGAGCTCTGGAAATGTTTTAAATAAAAATTTATCAAGTCGCTGGTTGGCGTCATTGACTTGGATCGTTAATTCTTTCATATATGGAATCCTTTCGTGTTTCGTTTATTTTTAGTATATCTCTGTTTTACTTTTTTTCCTTCTTGTTCGATTTCGTTAATTTTTTCACGAATGAGGTTTCCTGTTTTCGGCTTTTTCGATATAATATAGAAAGTCAGCCGGAAGCAACGGCAGTAAGAAGGAGTAAACTATGAGAGGAATTTATAATTCGGTTACTGATATTCGAAGAAAGGTTTTTTCGGAAATTGCGAAAATGGCCTACGACGATGTAACAGACTATGCAAAACGCATCGAAGAGATCCCCTACGAGATCCTTCCAGGAACAAAAGCAAAATATAGAAACTCGATCTTTTTAGAGCGAGCTGTCATTGGCGAAAGATTGCGTGTTGGAATGGGCCTTCCCCTTCGTGAAATGGGAGAATATGGCGCTTTGAGCGATGGAATCGAAGAGAGCGTTATCGCTACGAAATACTATGATGATCCTCTTGTCAATATTATTAATTTCGCTTGTCATGGATGTCCTGAGAAAAAAGTGTTCGTGACAAACGGATGTCAAGGCTGTTTGTCGCATCAATGCACGGAAGTTTGTCCTAAAGACGCGATCCATATCGTTGATGGGCACTCCAAGATCGATCAAGATAAATGCATCAAATGCGGAAAATGTATGGAGGCTTGTCCGTATTCGGCGATCATCAAGATCGAGCGTCCTTGCGCAGCCAGCTGTGGAATGAATGCGATCACGAGCGATGAAGATGGAAAAGCGAAAATCAATTACGATAAATGCGTAAGCTGTGGCATGTGTCTTGTCAATTGTCCATTTGGCGCGATCGTCGATAAAGGTCAGATCTTCCAAACGATCTATTCGATCAAGCAAGGGGAACGTGTGGTTGCTGCGATCGCTCCTGCTTTCGTCGGCCAATTTGGCCCTACTGTAACTCCGGATAAAGTCAAAGCGGCTTTGATGGAGCTTGGATTCGCGGATGTCGTGGAAGTTGCGATCGGCGCCGATTTATGTACGATCGAAGAAGCGGAAGACTTCCTTGACAAAGTGCCCGAAAAACAACCATTCATGGCCACAAGCTGCTGCCCTGCGTGGTCTGTGATGGCGAAAAAGGAATTCCCGCAATTCGCTCCTTATATCTCGATGGCGCTTACCCCTATGGTCCTGACTGCCCGTATGATCAAGAAGGACGATCCAAACTGTAAAGTTGTTTTCATCGGTCCTTGCGCGGCGAAAAAGCTCGAGGCTTCAAGAAAATCCGTTCGTTCCGATGTTGATTTCGTACTCACTTTCGAAGAAGTGATGGGTATGTTCGAAGCGAAAGGTGTAAACTTGTTGTCGATCGAAGATGTGGCCCCTCTAGAAGCAGGCACGAACGATGGTCGTGGTTTTGCGGTCAGCGGCGGCGTGGCGAAAGCGGTCAAGAACGTGATCGAGAAAAAGCATCCGGAAATGAATGTCAAGGTGCAAGCGGCCGAAGGTTTAAAAAACTGCAAGACGATGCTCATGATGGCTAAAGCAGGCCGTTTAAATGGATATCTATTAGAAGGTATGGCTTGCCCTGGAGGCTGTGTAGCGGGAGCTGGAACGTTGCAGCCGATCGCGAAGTCAAGTGCGGCCGTTAAACGGTACGCGACAGAAAACGCGAAGAAAACTTCAGATGAATCGCAATACGCGGACCGTCTGCATGAACTCGCGGAAAACTAAGATGTTATAATGAAACCATCGAGCAATCGATGGTTTTTTTGAAAAGGAGATAGTATGGACCGTTTTTCCTATTATAAGGTGGCTGCGATCACTCCACCGGTCTCGATTGGAGATCCGCATCAAAATGTCGATGCGATGATCGATATCCTCCATCGTTTGGATTCGGATACGCAGCTAGCCGTTTTTCCCGAATTGGCGATCACAGGCTATACATGCCAAGACTTGTTTTATGAATCGCTGCTTTTGAGTGAAGCGAAAAAAGAGCTTCTTCGTATGGCGAAAGAAATTCCAGTCAACCTTGCTTGCGTTGTAGGTGTTCCATTATTGATCGAGGGGACTTTGTATAATTGCGCCGCGTTTTTATTTGAACAAAAGATCCTTGGGATCTATGTGAAGTCGTTTATTCCTGGTTATAACGAATACTATGAACCTCGTTGGTTTTCAAGCTCTGATACGCTAAAATGCGATCACATCGTTTTAGGAGAACAAATCGTGCCGCTAAGTGCTCATATCGTCTTTCATGATCAAACGACAAACGCGACCATTGGCATTGAAATCTGTGAAGATCTATGGGTCAGCATTCCAATGAGCAGCGATCACGCGCTTGCAGGCGCTAACATTCTTGTAAATTGTTCTGCGAGCAACGATATCATCAGCAAAGACGAGTACCGTCTTTCTTTGATCAAGCATCAATCTGCAGCTTGCTATGCGGGGTATGTATATGCTTCTGCGGGCGTGGAAGAAAGCAGTTCGGATCTTGTTTTTTCTGGTCATGATGTAATCGCTGAAAACGGGCGCATCATCGCGCAGTCTACCCTTTACGAGCCGAAGGATGTAATTTATGGCTTGATCGACCTGGAACATCTGCAAAATGATCGGCTCCATTTCAAAACGAGTCTTTCTAGAATGCCTAAACAGGACTATTTCCATGTCCAATACGCTTCTATGCCGATCCAGGAAGTTGAATTGATCGAAAAGATCGACGCGTTTCCTTTCGTTCCAAAAGATTCAGCCAAGCGGCTTGAGCGATGCCAAAAGATCTTGACGATCCAAGCGCAAGGACTAGCTACCCGCTTAAAGAAGATCCATTGCGAAAACGCGATCATCGGGATTAGCGGAGGATTGGATTCTACGCTCGCTTTATTAGTCACGTATCGAGCCTTTAAGTTATTGGGACTCAATGTCAAAGGGATCCATGCGATCACGATGCCTGGTTTTGGAACAAGCGACCGAACAAAGAACAACGCGATGGAGCTGATGAAAGAACTTGGTGTCTCGATCCAGACGATCCCGATCCAAAACGCGGTCCTGACCCATTTTAAAGATATCGACCACGATGAGTCGAATCACGATATCACGTACGAAAACTCGCAAGCCCGATATCGGACGATGCTTTTAATGGATCTAGCCAATAAATACAATGGGATCGTTATCGGCACAGGGGATCTTTCTGAACTTGCGTTAGGATGGTGTACGTACAATGGAGATCATATGTCAATGTACGCGGTCAATGTGAGTGTCCCGAAAACATTAGTCCGTTATATCGTTGAATCGGAGGCGATCAAAGCGAAAAAAGATGGAGAGGTTACTTTAGCCGCTGTACTTCTCGATATTTGCGATACTCCAGTCTCTCCAGAACTTCTTCCTTTAGATGAAAGCGGCAAGATTGCTCAAAAGACCGAGGAAGTTCTTGGAAGCTACGATTTGCATGATTTCTTTTTGTATCATATGCTTCGTTATCATGAATCGCCAAAAAAGATCTTTGCGTTGGCAAGATCCGCTTTCCCATCGATCGAGACTTCTGTGATCTTAGAAGCTCTTCGAACTTTTTATCGTCGTTTTTTTACTCAACAATTTAAACGAAACGTCATGCCAGATGGCGTAAAAGTCGGTACGATTTCTTTTTCTCCTCGTGGAGATTGGCGGATGCCAAGCGACGCTTCTGTTCGGCTATGGATGCGAGAAGTCGAACAATTATAGCAATTAAAAAAGATGGATCATTGCTTGTCCATCTTTTTTGCTTGTTCGATTCGTTTTTGTAGCTCCTCTTCGACCTGCTCAAAGCCGATCTTCTCGGTGGAAGAGACGGCAAAAATATGAGCAAGAGGGATCTGAAGCTTTTGCGAGATCTTTTTTAAATGATTGATCCGTTTTGTTTTAGGGATCTTATCGATCTTTGTCGCGACGGCGACGATCGGAATGTGCATCTCTTTAAAAAAATCGACCATTTCCATATCGTCTTTCGATGGATCGTGACGCGCGTCGACCAATTGAACGACACATGTCAAATTTTTCCGTTTGAGAAAATACTCATCCATCATTCTTCCTAATTTCGCGATTTGCGCTTTTGATAATTTTGCGTATCCATAACCTGGAACATCGACTAAATACCAAGCGCCGTCGATCATAAAGAAGTTGATCAGCTGTGTTTTCCCTGGCGTGTTTCCGACATAAGCGAGTTTTTTTCGATTCGTGAACGCGTTGATAAACGAACTTTTCCCAACATTGCTTCGTCCCACCACGACAATTTCAGGGCGATCGGCTTCCGGATACTCTCCTTCTTTTGTCGCGCTCGTTAAAAATTCACTATTCATAAGCTACTAGAGCGTTTTTCAACACTTCCTCCACCGTGCTGACTGGAATAAATGTTACGGACTTCTTAACTTCTTCCGGAACTTCGTCAAGATCCTTAACATTCGCTTTCGGAATCAAGATCGTTGTGATTCCTGAACGGTGCGCGGCTAATGATTTCTCTTTCAATCCGCCGATTGGCAGAACGTTCCCTCTCAAAGTCACTTCACCAGTCATGGCGAGGTTGGCTTTGACAGGCTGATCGCTTAGGCAGGAGACCAGAGCCGTAGTCATCGTGACCCCTGCGCTTGGACCATCTTTAGGAACCGCTCCTTCTGGAACGTGGATGTGGATATCTTGTTTTTCGAAGATTTGCGGGTCGATGCCATATTCCTTGGCGTGCGCGCGTACATAGTCGAGTGCGATCGTCGCGGATTCTTTCATGACATCGCCTAATTTCCCCGTCAAGATCAGTTTACCAGAACCTTGGAAGCGGTTCGCTTCGATCTGAAGGACATCGCCGCCAAATGAGGTGTAAGCAAGTCCTGTGACCGTACCTACTTGATCTTCTTTTTCTTTTTGACCGTATTCGACTTTTTCGTTTCCTAGCCATTTATGGATAAGTTCTTTGTTCAGGACAATCTTTTCTTCATGATCTTTCAAGATCGCCAAGACTGTTTTGCGACAAATCGTCGCGATCGTACGTTCTAATTGCCGCACACCGGCTTCTCTAGTATAATAACGGACCAAGTACAAAAGCATATCGTCATCGATTTGCAGCTGGCCTTCCTTCAACCCATTTTCTTTCATTTGTTTAGGGAGCAAATGCCGCTTGGCGATATTGACTTTTTCCGCGTCCGTATAAGAGCTTAGCTGGATGATCTCAAGACGATCCTGCAAAGCTGGCGGAATATTTTCCAAGTAGTTTGCGGTCGCGATAAAAAGCACTTTGCTTAGATCATAAGGCTCTTCGATATAGTGATCGGAGAAAACCGAATTTTGTTCAGGATCGAGCACTTCGAGCATGGCGCTGGAAGGATCGCCTTTATAATCGGAAGCCATCTTATCGATCTCGTCGATCAAGAAGACCGGATTGATCACTTCTGCCTTTTTCATGCCTTGAATGATCCTGCCAGGAAGGGCGCCTAAATATGTACGGCGATGTCCTCTTATTTCGGCTTCATCACGAACGCCGCCTAGCGACATTTTCACAAAATGACGATCGAGCGCCCGAGCCACGCTGCGGGCTAGAGATGTTTTTCCGACTCCTGGAGGACCGACTAGACAAATGATCGGCGCTTTCAAAGAGTTTGTCATTTGTTTGACAGCGAGGTACTCCATGATCCGCTCTTTGACTTTATCAAGTCCATAATGATCTTCATCCAAGATCTTTTGGGCTTCGTTCAAATTCTCATTGTCTTCTGTTTGCTGCCACCAAGGAAGATCCATCAGCCAATCGATATACGTCTTGATGACGCCCGTCTCGCCGCTTGCTTGCGGAAGCATTTCATAGCGAGCGAGCTCGTCTTTGACTTTTGTCTTGATATATTCTGGGTATGGATTTTCGTCCAAACGTTTCCGGATCGATTCCGCGTCTTTGTCGGCTTCGACCACGTCGCCAAGCTCTTCCCGGATCGCATGGATCTTCTCTCGTAAATAGTAGTCCTTTTGTCCTTGATCGATCCGCTCTTTTACGGTCTCGTTGATCTTCTTTTCAACTTCCGACATCTTCTTTTCTTTTTCAAGATCTTGAAGAAGCATGATCAAACGTTCATTGATTCCTGTCGTTTCAAGGTATTGTTGCTTGCGTTCGACAGGAAGAGGAAACGCCTGGACCGCTTTATCGGATAGTGCGTCGGCTCCAACACCCTTGGAAAGCTCGATCATGAGATCTTTCGAAACAAATCGTTCCCCAGGATGCATTTGTTCAAAAGACGAAGCGATCATTCGCACAAGCGCGCTCTCTTCCGTCTCATCTTCCCTTACACTTGGTAATAATTCGACGTGCGCCATTTCTGATAGGGATCCATCGATCCACTTTTTCAGGCGTACGCGGGATAATCCGCGGAATTTCACACGCAAAAACTTATCGAAACGACGAACATGACGGATTTCGCATAAAGTTCCTACATGGTAGATATCGTCTTCTTGCGGATTTTCTTGATCCATCTTTTTTTGCGAAAACAATACGATTTGATCATCATAATTGTCTTGCGCGTTTTCAATTGCTTTTAAGGAAGCCTCTCTTCCTACATCAATTACGATTTCCTGATTTGGAAATATGATCACCCCTCGGGTGCAGATCAAAGGATAGATTTTATCACTCATCCAGATCCTCCTTTTCTTTATGAGCAAAAAAGACGCCTAGCGTCTTTTTGATCTTATTCAGATTGCGCTGTTTTCTTCAACAGATCCAACGCTTGCTGTTGCTTCAGATCGTATTCAATGTTTTCTGGAACGATGATCGCCTTGATCTGTTCCACTGGCATTTGATACATATCTGACATTAATTTGTATTCTTCATCGATTTTTTCTTTCGGAATTTCGATGTGTTCATTGTTGGCGATCGCTTCGAGCACCAATGTTGTTTTTACTCGTTTAGCCGCCTCTTCTTTCATTTGGTCTTTGATATCTTGCTCGCTTTGGTGAGTCGCTTCCAAGAATTGTTTCGCTGTGAAGCCTGAGCTTTGCATTCTTTGCTCGAATTGCTGATACATTTTATTGACTTCTTGGTCGATCATCACTTGTGGGATCTCAACGGAAGATTGTTCAACCACAGCGGCGAGTACTTCGTTTGTGAACTTTTCATCCGCTTCTTTTGTCTTATGCTCTTCTAAAGCGTTACGAGCTTGTTCTTTGTATTGCTCAACCGTTTCAACGCCATCACGTTTGAGATTCTTAACGAGCTCGTCATTGATTTCTGGAAGCTCCTTGTATTTGATATCATGGGCTTTGACTTTAAAGATCACGGCTTGTCCAGCTAGATCTGGAGCTTGATAGTCTACCGGGAATGTCACTTCGATATCCTTTTCTTCGCCGCTCTTGATCCCTACGAGCTGATCTTCGAATCCAGGGATGAACGTGTTCGAACCGAGGACTAATGGATAATCGTTTCCAGCTCCGCCTTCAAATGGGATCCCATCTTTTTCACCGACAAAATCGATCGTCACTTGATCGCCGATCTGCGCATGCTCTCCTTCTTCACGAAGCACCCAGTCTGCGTAGCGGTCTTGTAAGTGCTTAACTTCGGCATCCACTTCCTCTTCGCTTACGCTCACTTCTGGTTTTTCGATCCGAATCGAAGTGTAGTCGCCTAACGTAACTTCCGGTGAAACTGTGCATGTGAAATCAAGAACCGCTTCGTCATCGCCTAATTTGCTGACCGTCAAGATTGGACGAGAGACTAGATCCAAGTTAAACTCTTTGATTCCTGCCTGCAAGGCATCGTTTGCGATCTCATCGATAGCTGCTTCTTGGATATGCTGAGAACCGATCGTTTTTTTAGCGACCGCATCAGGAATTTGGCCTTTTCTGAAGCCTTTGAGCGTAAGACCGGATTTCAATTTATTGAATGCCTTTTTTTGTGCTTTTTGCCATTCCTCTGCATCTACTGTAACACTCAACACGCCTGTTGAGTTCTTATCGATTGTCCAATTACTTTTCATAAGATTCTCCTCGCTTTTCAATAAATAAAGTAGTATTTTCGACTTTTTCAAGTCCATTTTTTTCGTAAAACTGTGCTAACGCATCCTCTTGAGACATTGCTTCGTAAACAAGTCGCACAATATTTTTCGCCAATACGAGCGGGTCTAGATCGCTCATATCGTAAGGCAGCATTTCATAACGTTCTTGTTCGAGCAAACGGATGCAAAATGCAAGCATCGAAGGATCATTGTTCGAGAACCACGCCTCAAATAAAGAGCGCACGCTTTGCATCGTGGGGTCGTCTTGAGAGGAAACGATCAAAGATGGAACGAAGGTGACCTCCAATCCCTCTTTCTCGATACGATAAGGAGTGTCGATTTTTTGTTCCATGAGAGCTTCGATCAATTCTCCTTTGAACTCATCCAAAAGAGAAGAATCAAGCAGTTTCTGAACTTCCGCTTCATGCATCCTTAAATTCGTGGCTTTTAAGAGATTGACCGCCTTTTCCTTTTGAAGCTCGTTACCTTCGCATAACTGACTTAATTCGATCGAGCTAGAAACAATCGGTTCATCCGTGTTTTCAAGGCATTCTTGTTCGATCTTTTCAAGCGAATGCATCGCATCCAAAGGAACATAAGGAAGTTCTAGCTCTTCTTTTGCTAGATTGAACACTTCTTGATATTTTCCTTCCTGGATCATCTGTTCAAGCTCCTTCAAGAGCGATCGATAATATGGGTTCACTCTTACCTCCTTGCGACTTTTAGCATTATAGCATAGCGATTGCTAACTAGCAATTCGTTCTACTCTTATTACTATACCATAGCTTCCCTTATTGTTAGAGAAAATTGAGTGGTTTTTTCCACGAATTTTAGAGTTTCTATATCGTTGAACCGCCTAGGAAATGCTATAATTGCACTGGAAAGGAAAAAATTATGCTCAAAAAAAGCTTAAGATTTCTCTTTCTTATTCTGATCTTTCCTGTATTATTAACCATACCAGCGTATGCGCGCAACGAGCTCGCTTTACCGATTCATGATTATGTCAACGATTACGCGGATGTGATGGATCCTTCTTCCGTTGAAGAACTCGACAGGATCGGTCGCGCGTTTTATGAGAAAACAGGGGTGCAAGCCGTGATCGTCACGACCGATTCGCTTAATGGTAAAGATGCGATGCAAGTAGCGACGGATACAGCCAATGAGGCGCAGATCGGGAGCAAAGATAAAGACAATGGTGTCTTGATCTTAGTCAGCATCGATGACAAACAGCGTTTTATGGCTGTAGGAAGCGGATTGGAAGGCGATCTTACGGATATCGACTGCGAGCATCTGCAGCAAGAATATCTCGTCCCCGCCTTTCGTCAAGGCAACTATCAACAAGGTCTTGTCGATCTATACAAGGCGACGCTCCAGCATATCGCCAACGATTATGGCGTCGATCTTTCTAGCGAAGGGATCGAAGCGCCTGAAAACAGGACTCCAGAAAGACAAAGCGATTCGTTTTCGCTCTCGAGCTTGATTCCTATCGTTTTCGTGCTTTTGATCGGAATCGTTTTCTTAACAAGAGGCTCTTCGAAAAAAGGGTCGGCTTTGACGCTTTATGTTGGTCAAAAGTATCGTTTAACGACCCCAGGCTATGATTTTGATTCTGGATCGATCATCGTGAGCAGCTCCGACCCAAATGTCGCATCGATTCGTCCAGATGGAATCATCCACGCCCTCTCCAAAGGCTATACGATCATCACATTGCAAAAGCTGGATGGAGAAAGCACCAAGATCCAGGTACAAGTCATCTATCGCTCTCATTCAGGCGGAAGAAGAGAGGACGACGCGCTCGACGCCTTTATTTTAGGCAATATGCTTGGCCGAGCCTCTAGACGTTCTAATCGCTATGGGGGATTTGGCGGATTCGGTTCTGGTGGCGGATTCAGCGGCGGAGGCGGAGGCTTTCGAGGTGGAGGCTCTGGCGGAAGCTGGTAAAAAAACAAGACAGAAAAAAAAGAATTTGAAAAGGAGAATTTATGACTCGTAAAAAATTTCCAGGTTGGGCGATCGCTCTGATCGCTGTTCTCGTGATCGTTCTCATCGGCGGTGTGGCTGTCATTGGCCCATACAATACGATGGTCGGTTATGATGAACAAGTTAGTACAGCTCAAGCGAACATTCAAACCCAACTGCAGTCACGGCTTGACAAGATCAATGAATTGATGCCTGCCGTACAAGGTTCCATGAACCAAGAAGATGATATTTATAAAGATATCGCCGCTCTTAGAAGCAATACCCCAGGAATCAATATGGATGCCGATGGCAAATTGACGATCGATAAAAACGCATCGATCAAAGAACTAGAAAACGCCGACGCAGCCAGTTCCCAGATGATCCGGGATATCAATATCGCGCAAGAAGCGTATCCTGAACTCAAATCAAGCGATTTGATGAAGGATTTCATGACTAGTGTCGAAGGAATCGAAAACCGCATTTCGTACGCTCGCGACAACTACAACGAAGATGTGCAAGCCTACAATGTCTACATTCGATCTTTCCCACACAATATTGCCGCTTCGCTTTTTGGCTTTAGTCCAAAAGAAAAATTCGAGGCGTCTTCGGCGGCTCAAAACGCGCCAGTCGTGAAATTTGACTAATGGCTGCGATATTTAAAAAATGTCTATGGAGTTCAATGTGCATTGGACTCCTTCTTTCTATCTTTTCTTGTTCGATCTATGCTCAAAGCGAGGCGATCCCGATCCACAATTATGTCAACGATTATGCAGGGATCCTATCGAGCGAAAAAGAGGACGAGCTCAATCAAGCAGGCAAAGAGTTCGAAGAGAAAACAGGCTCTCAAATCGTAATCATCACCACCGATTCTTTAGATGGAAAAGATCCAATGAAAGTCGCGGCCGATTCAGGCAATGAAGCAGGTATTGGGAATAAAGATCTAGACAACGGGGTCGTGATCCTTGTCTCGATGGAAGACAAGCAGCGGTTTGTCGCGACGGGAAGCGGAATTCAAGGAACGCTTAGCGATATCGTCACCGAGCATTTGCAGGAAAAGTATCTTGTTCCCGCCTTTCAAGATGGCGATTATGAAAAAGGCTTAAGCGATTTGTATTACGGGATCATGGACGCGATCCAATACGGAGTCGATCAAGGAGAACTAGAAGCGTATCAAAAAGAAAAAGAGCAAGAAATCTGGTGGATCCTTGGGATCGTGCTTTTCATCTTCGTGTTCGTATTCGGTATTCTTGGCTTTGTTTTTTATACAGTCTTCAAGAAGCGGATCGTTCTAGAAGTCGGCGATATGTTTCAGCTCAAACATGCCGGATGGGATTTCGAAGATCCGAATGTCGTATGCATTAGTTCCGATCCTGAGATCGCTTCCGTGAGCAAGACAGGTTTGATCAAAGCAAAGGCGCTTGGCCAAGTCAAGATCACCTGTATCAATCACGATCGAACGAACCGGTACATATATGTAAGTGTGAAAAAACAAGCGAAAACTCAAGATGAAAATGAAAAATATATGGAACAGCTCTTCAAAACTGCTTTGATCATCAATTCGAACACAGGCTCAAGCGGTTCCGATTTTGATTCTGGCGGCGGTTTTTCTAACGGATCCGGATTCTCTGGAGGAGGCGGAAGCTTCAATGGTGGTGGATCTGGCGGCAGCTGGTAAATAAAAAATCTCTCATCGCTTGATGAGAGATTTTATTTCAAAAAAAATGGCGTCCACGGAGGGATTCGAACCCCCGACCGTGCGCTTAGAAGGCGCATGCTCTATCCAACTGAGCTACGTAGACAACACATTCATTATAGCAAATATCGGATAGATTTCAAGACAGAAAATTTCTTAAAAAAAGCGGTATAATAAAACGATAAAAGGTGAATAAAACGATGAACAACATTACGAGAAAAGGCTATCGATTTGTCGGCTGGTATATCGATCCTGAATTCACGAAACGAATCAATCCTGGCGGGGTGCTTCCTCATACCGTGACTCTCTATGATAGATGGGTCCCTGAAGTCTATTTGATCACATACGATTGCAACGGAGGAATCAATTCAAGACGCAACCCTCGTCGTGTGACTGTCGAATCTGGTTTGATCAAGCTTTTCCCCGCTTACAAAAAGAATCGACAGTTCGTCGGCTGGTCCTATCAGGGCGATCTCATTGAATTCTTGCCTGTTCAGATCACAGAACCGATCACTTTAAAGGCGGAGTTCAAAGAATTGACCACGATCGCTTTCGATACGGATGGCGGTGGCAAGATCCAGCCAAAATCCACCAATGAGTTTGGTTTCTTAGAGCCATTTCGCGATCCTAGGCGATTAGGTTATCGTTTTAAAGGTTGGTATTTGGATCCAAAACGGATCATTCCATTTCATTTCGATCTTCCGCTTAAGGAAAATATCACTTTATATGCGAAATGGGAAATCGAACGTTTTCATATCCAGTATCATCTAGATGGCGGGATCGCCTCTAGAAAAAACCCAAAAACGTATACATACTTTGACGAGACGCACATGCTGCTTCCTGCCCGCAAAAAAGGCTATCGCTTTGTAGGATGGTTCGATCCTCGAGGAAATCCATTGTCTGAGATTCGGGAGCGCTCTTTAGGCGACAAAGAGATCTTTGCCAAATTCGAGAAATTATAAAACAAAATGTCGAGGGATACTCCCTCGACATTTTAGCTTTCTACCATTCGCTTTCAAATCGCAATTCGGCTTCCACTTGCATTCCTTCCAAATACAAGATCGCATAGCTCGGCTCTTTTCCATCCCGGCTAGACCAAAGCGAGCCTGGATTAACTAGAAGGACATCGTGCATTCGTTTGATCATTGAACAATGCGTGTGGCCAAAACATATAATATCGCATCCATAGCTCCGGGCGATCCTTACAAGCTGCTCTTCCCGATTCACAAACGAGACCCGATGGGAATGCGCGACATAAATCCTATGCTCGCCAACTTTGATCGTCCTCTCCATAGGCATCGTATCTCCCGGGAAGAAATCATTATTACCCCGGACAAACAGCCATCGATTAAAGTCGAGTGGATTGTCTTCAAGATCGCCGCAATGAATGAATAGATCGGCATCGGGATTGTCCTTTACGATTTGATCCAATAAGCCTGACAATCCATGCGAATCTGAAACAATGACTACTTTATACCGTTTTTTATCCATTTTAATTTTCCTCACTAAACTTCATCGTCTCCATGACTTGCCCTTCCTCAAACATGATCTTGGCATTTTTCTTGCCTACATACCGCAACAAAAAAGGTTGATACCAATGTCCCGTAAGCTCTTCTTTGCCTTCTGGATAGCGGATGATGAATCCATAACGCCAGGCATTGCTTTTGAGCCAGTTGAGCTGATCGATCTCGTTGTCGTCTAGTTGTTCTTGGGCTTTGGCGTAGTCATTATCCAAAAACAGCTTTTGTTCGATCATCGTCGCGTTCCACTTGATCGAAGGTTCCAATCGGATCGAATATCCTAGCTGCATTTCATTTTCACCGGCTGAATAAATGAATCGGTCAATGTAGTCTCCAAGCTGCGAGGAATATGTATAATATGCCTCCAAAACTTGTGCATAGCTCGTATACCCTTCGATCACCTTTAAATGATCTTCTTGATTTTTTAGCTTTTCATAGTCCGAACACATCGCTTTTAGGTTTTTCTGCATCGTTTGCTTGATCGAAACTCCCTCTTGTTCTACAAGTTCCGATGGCACATATCGATAGACCGATCGATCTTGATCAAGAACGAGATATGGATAGGAAGGATCTGCGATCAGCTGGATATTTTCGTGAAGCACTTGCTCATTTTCATAAAAAGAAGTCAGATCCGCGTAGGAATAGTGTTTGAGCAATGTCTTCAATGTATCCAAATTGAAATGGCTTCGATACTTGTTGACAAAGTTGATGATGAACGCATTAGGGGCGTCTTGGATCTTTTTTGCTTGCGCATAATACAATGTATTATAGATTGAAAATTCAGGTTCATCAATGAAATCAAGAAATTGATTCGGTTTGATCTGCTGCGTAATAATATAATCCACACCTTTTTGATCGAGATGCTCTAAGATCGTTTTCCGACTCTCTTCGGTAGCATAAGGATAACGGGCCAAAGGATCGTAAGTTTCATGGATCTTTTGAAGACATGTCAAAGCGATCACGGCGCAAAAGACGATCAATAAGATCCGGATCATCAATACTTTTTTATCTTGCATAAAAAAATTATATCCATCTACTCCGCGGGATTCAAGGAAGCATGGACTCTCTTGGCGATCTCTTTTGGAACGACTTGCTCGAGTTCCTCGATACTCGCGCTTTTGAGCCGCTTCATACTTTTAAACGTTTTGAGCAGCTCTTTTTTACGCGCAGGACCGATACCAGGGATCTCATCTAAGATCGATTTTGTCATCGACTTGTCCCGAAGCTTGCGATGGTATTCGATCGCGAACCGATGCACTTCATCCTGCATCCTTGTCAACAAGAAAAATAAGGGATCCTCTTTCGAAAGAGGCACCTCTTCAAGATTTTCTAGCATGAGCGCTCTTGTGCTGTGCTTCTCGTCTTTGACCAGACCGACGATTGGAAAAGGAAGATGCAGGGAATCACGGATCTCTTGAGCGGCATGGATCTGCCCTTTTCCTCCATCGACCACTAACAAATCGGGCATTGGCTTTTTCTCTTTGAGCAAACGGAAATACCGGCGATAGACGACTTCCTTCATACTGTCGGTGTCTGACCGATACTCATCGAGCTGATAATGACGGTATTGGGATTTGTTCGGCTTTCCATCTTCAAAAACAACGAGTCCAGAAACATTGAAAGCGCCTTGAATGTGCGAGTTGTCAAAGATCTCGATCGTATGGATCGGTGTTTTTAAGATCCGAGAAAGATGCTGCATCGCCATAGCGAGCTCTTGATCTTTTTTATAGATGAGCTGGAACTTTTGATCATGCGCCTCTTTGGCGTTTTTGATCACGAGATCGACGAGCTTTTTCTTTTCTCCGCGTTCTGGGATCCTCACTTTTACATCCAGCGCTTCTTCTAACGCTTCGACATTCGTTTCTTTAGGAACCAAGATCTCTTTTGGTTTCGTATTTGTTTGATAGTATTGAACGATAAAGGAAGTGAACGCGTCTTGGACCTCTTCATAGATCGGGGTGATCGAAAGTGTTCTTTCAAGCAGCTTTCCATCCCGGATGAAAAAACCATAAAAGCTGACATATCCTTTATCTTCATAGTAGCCGAAAACATCGCGGGAAAGCGTATCTGAAAAATCGATCGACTGCTTCTCTTTGATGTGCATTATGTTCTGGATCTGATCGCGCAGCTCTTTAGCTTTTTCGAATTGCAGATCTTCGGCCGCCTTTTCCATCCGTCTTTGCAGTTTTTGGATCACATCATCCATATCGCCTTTCAAAAACTTGATCACTTGCGCTCTGATCGCTTCATTTTCTTTGGGGTCGATCGTCTTGACACAAGGAGCCAAGCACTGATGCAGATGATAATACAGGCACACTTGTTTTTTTAAGGTGGAACATTTCCGGATCGGAAAGATCTGATTGACGAGCTTGACCATTTCATAGGCGCTTGTCGCGTTTGGATACGGTCCAAAATATCGTGATTTTTTATGATTCGGTTTTCTTGAGATCCTCACGAGAAAATCGTTGTCCCCACTGACTTCGATATAGGGATACATCTTGTCGTCCATAAACATGATGTTGAATGGAGGGCGATGCTTTTTGATCAAATTGATTTCAAGAAGAAGCGCCTCTTTTTCGCTTCCCGTCACGATATATTCGAAGTCGCGTATCTTTGAGACGAGCTTTGTCGTCTTATTGTTGTGGACGCCAGAAAAATAAGAGCGGACCCGATTTTTGAGCACCTTCGCCTTCCCCACATATAAAATCTTCCCTTTTTCATCTTTCATGATATAGCAACCAGGTGATTCTGGAAGCAACGCGAGCTTATCTTGAATATGTTTTGAAGCCATAGATGTCTACTAGTATATTGAATTTGCTCAACAAAGATGGCTTTCAATATACCTTTTCCTTTCTAACTAAGCCTTTGTTTTCTGCTTAGGTTTATTCTAGAATCGAAATTGTAAATATGTTCTCCTTATATCTTTGATACATTGTTCATCATTGGATGTTTACTATAATTGCGATTATTTTGATGTCGGATAATTCAAATCCTATTTCTTGATATATTGCTGAAAATCATCTTTTAATATTTTAATAAAGACGCAGAGCACTTTTAAGCCTTTACAGAAACTTATTTATTAAAAAAGAACATATGTTACCTTTAATTCGCAAAAAAAGGAAAAAAATCATATGCCCCATAACAATATTATCAAAAAAGGTCAAAGAATCAAATCCGTTGTACTTACATGAACCAATATAGATGAAAAACAGCAGACAATTCCTGATACTGCTCGTTTCAATTATTCTCGAACACATCATTATCTCAATGCAAAATAATTTAACCGTAGACACCATCCTTTCAAAGATCAAGGGAAGCGATGGTCATAAATCCAATAAATAATTCAATCGTTATGGAATCGTCATGTGGACAGCAGAAATAATGGATAAAGAAAAAAACGCAATGGAAACAAATATACCCTAGCTTTCCGCTTATAAAGGACAAAGACTCTTTTTCAAGCGTGCTTCATCAGAATTATCGTATTTTTAATCACCTTTCAATTTCTAGTTCCGAAATTTTCCTGAATCAAACTTTCTCTAGCTTTTGTCCGCGTGCCTTGCCCTGTTCTCCCTCTTTCGGTTCTCCACTATACTACAATTCCAATACTCTTTAATAATATTTTTATCTATCTTTGTTTTTGAACCTTTGTTTAAAATCCAATATAAAGCAATAAATGCTAAAAGCTACTAAAATATAACAATATAAATAATAATCAGAATTTAACCATGTTGGATGACTCTTTAAACTATACCCATAAAAGTGGACACGGTTTTTAGTAGAAGAAAAAGCATTGGACACTTAATTAGTAAGGCCCGATAAAACGTACTTGAAATTAATATGTTCGCGTTTTGTAGACATTTTCTATTTCCACCTTACACTTGAAGCGATTCAGTGAGATACTATTCTGGACAGACTTCCTAAGGAGATCACAACATATGAACAGAAACTATT